>Ga0310695_10000122_pt1 | contig 199882 bp, 173 predicted proteins | sample RumenRJG_04DNA_FD_203882 | JGI IMG/M metagenome (GOLD analysis project Ga0310695, IMG submission 203882) | Bovine rumen microbial communities from Lethbridge, Alberta, Canada - RJG_04 (v2) (version 2) | ecosystem: Host-associated > Mammals > Digestive system > Stomach > Rumen | place: Canada... | reverse complement strand
AAACCCAAATTATGACTAACGTAAAGTCGAGTCAACATGAATTAAAAATAAGTTTAACCCTAGGTCAACCCTTATCACAAATAAGGCTCCAAGTAGTCAACTAAAATCGTTAAACTACAGTACCAGAAATTGTATCATGTTTTGGTACTATCAGTACCAAAGCGTGGTACAGTCAGTACCACATTGTGGTACTGACTGTTCGGCATTGCAGTACTGTCATCGAAACGCCTCCCACCGTTTCCAACGAGGGGAGAAAGAAACATTTTGACACTGTCCGTTGTGTGCAGTGCAGGAAAAGTGACACTTTCAGTGTAGGATTTCCGAACGTAACCCACTGACTATCAGTATCAAGTGTAGGATATGCAGGATTTTCGGCAATTTGTTGTACTGGGGCACGATGTAGAGTTTACATCGTCGCCGTGAGGAACGTGGCATTACCAAAGATGTAGAGCACGTTTTCGCAAGCCGGCACGAGAATAGTCTCGCCCTGACGAATATGAATGCCGTTGATGTTGGCTTCGCCCCACAGACACATCACCACCACGAACGAGTCGCAATGGAAGTCGACCTGCTGGGCCACTTGCACCACCACGCGGTGGACCACGAAGTGCGGACAGTTGATAAGCTGCGAGGTGGGCTTGGTCGAGTCGTACGACGTGCGGTACTCGGGCCACACCTGGTAGTCGATGGCGTCCTTGGCCTGTTCGATATGCAGCTCGCGGGGATTGCCGTGGGCATCCTTGCGGCCGAAGTCATAGACGCGGTAGGTGATGTCGCTGGTCTCCTGAATCTCGGCGAGGAAGTTGCCGGCACCAATGGCGTGCAGACGGCCTGCCGGCAGGAAGTAGAGGTCGCCGACGTGGGCCTCGTGGGTGGCAATGACGTCCTGCATAGGGGAGTGGTGGCCCGACAGAGAACCGTCGGGAACGGGGGCATTCGCCAGTTGTTCATACTCCTCGGGGGTGATGCTTTTCTTCAGTCCGGCATAGATCTTCGAACCTACGTCGCTCTTGATGATGTACCACATCTCCGTCTTGCCCTGACAGCCGTGACGCTCCATGGCTAGCTTGTCGTCGGGGTGTACCTGTACCGAGAGGTCCTGGCGCGAGTCGATGAACTTGATGAGCAGCGGAAACTTGTTGCCATACTTCTTATACACCTTCTGGCCTACGAGCAGGCCCTTGTATTTGTCGATGAGCTGGGTGAGGTTCAGCCCCACGTCGACATCATCGACGAGGCCACGCTCCACAGCCACACTTTCGTGACCAGGCACGCCGCTGATTTCCCAACTCTCACCGATATTCGGCTGGGCAGTATAGATGCCCTTGAACGGTGCAATGCGATAGCCTCCCCAGATGGTGGTCTTCAAAAACGGTTCAAACTTATACGGTTTCATTTTGGTATGTGTTTGTTTTTTGTCAGATACCGATGCTTTATTGCTATACGATAATTTTTGTCTTTTGGTACTTCTCGCGAAACTCGGTGGGGTTACACCCTTTACGCTTGAGGAACAGGCGATTGAAGTTGCTCAGGTTGTTGAAACCACAGGTCCAGCATATCTCGCTGATGCTGTCGGTGGTGTCTACCAGACGGCGCGCCACCAGTCCCAGGCGGATGTCGATGATATACTCGCTGAGGTTCTTGCCTGTACGGAGCTTGAAAAAGCGGCTGAAGGCTGTGGGAGTCATGCCTACGAGGTCGGCCATCTGTTCCAGTCGCAACTCGTCACCGATATGCGCATTGATATAGTCTTTCACCTTCAGCACGCGGCTCGACTCGCTGCTGACGGCTACCTTGGCAAAGGTCGACGAGGAGAGTTCGCGAGAATCGTCGAATTTCGACAATTCATAGAGTATACTCATCAGTTCTTGCGACATATAGAACTTGTCGTCCATATAGGCGAGCTTCACCAGACGGTGGTAGACCGACATGATGGCCGGCATGGAGAAAGCCAGTCCGTGTTTGGCACGCACCATCATCTGGTAGATAGCCTTGTAGGGATTGGTGTGAAAGGGGCTTCGCTCGTCCTCGAAAGGCAGAAAAAACTGTATCGTCACCTCGTGGATATCGTCGCTACAGCACTCATGCTGTTCCCATACATGTTCCAGATCGCTGCTGGTGATGAGCGTCAGGTCGTAGTCGCCAATGACCTCGCTATTGTCGCCCACCACGCGACGAGCTCCGGCTGCGTTTTCTACGAAATTCAGCTCCATCACCTCATGGCAATGGATGGGATAGTCGAACTCCTTCTTATGGCGGTCGGCCACATACATGAAATCGTGTTCGCCCAGCGGCGTTATCTCTCGCAAAACTCCTGTTTCCATGTTTTTCTGTTTTATATGCTGCAAAGATACAAATATCTGTATGGTGTTACAACACCTCCTTGAGGAAGCGGGGCGTGTAGCCCTTGTCGCTGTTGGCAACGTCTTGCGGCGTTCCGCAGGAGAGCACGGTGCCACCACCACGGCCACCCTCAGGACCCATGTCGATAATCCAGTCGGCCTGACGGATGACGTCGAGGTTGTGCTCGATGACGATGACGGTGTTGCCGCGGGAGACGAGACGGCGCAGAACGTCCATGAGGATGCGGATGTCCTCGAAATGCAGACCGGTGGTGGGCTCGTCGAGGATATAGACGGTGCGGCCGGTGTCGCGCTTCGACAACTCGGCGGCAAGCTTGATGCGCTGGCTCTCACCACCAGAGAGGGTGGTGGAGGGCTGTCCGAGCTTGATATAGCCGAGGCCGACGTCCTGAATGGTCTTGATCTTGCGCAGGATGTCGGGGACGTTCTCGAAGAATTCGCAGGCCTGATTGATGGTCATGTCAAGCACGTCGGCAATGGACTTGCCTTTATAGCGCACCTCAAGGGTCTCGCGATTGTACCGCTTGCCGTGGCACACCTCGCAGGGCACCTGGATATTCGGCAGGAAATTCATCTCGATGGTCTTATAGCCATTGCCGCCACAGGCCTCGCAGCGGCCTCCCTTGACGTTGAACGAGAAACGGCCGGGCTTGTAACCACGAATCTGGGCTTCAGGCAAGCCGACGAACAGCGAGCGGATGTCGCTGAACACACCGGTATAGGTGGCTGGATTGGAGCGCGGCGTACGGCCGATGGGCGTCTGGTCGACACAGATGACCTTGTCGACGTGCTCCAGACCCTCGACGCTGTCGTAGGGCAGGGGTGCCTGCAGCGAGTGGTAGAAATGCTGGGAGAGTAGGGGGTAGAGCGTCTCGTTGATGAGCGTAGACTTGCCGGAGCCGCTGACACCCGTGACGAGCACGAGACGGCCCAGGGGGAAGGATACGTCGATATGCTTGAGGTTGTTGCCTGTACACCCCTTTATGGTAATAGTGGTGAGTGGTGAGGGGTGAGAGGTGAGAGGAACGTCGTTACCCATGGTGCCGTTGAGATAGCGGGCCGTGAGCGTGTCGGCCTTCATCATCTCGGCAGGGGTGCCTTGGAAGACCACCTCGCCACCCTTGCGACCGGCACGCGGACCGATGTCGACGATGTAGTCGGCATGGAGCATCATGTCGCGGTCGTGCTCGACGACAATGACGGTATTGCCCAGGTCGCGCAGCTCCTTCAGCGAACGGATGAGGCGGTCGTTGTCGCGTTGGTGCAGTCCGATGGAGGGCTCGTCGAGGATGTAGAGCACATTGACGAGCTGTGAGCCGATCTGCGTGGCCAGACGGATGCGCTGGCTCTCACCACCCGACAGCGAGGCCGACTGGCGGTTGAGTGACAGATAGTCGAGGCCGACGTCCAGCAGGAAGTCGAGGCGCGTGCGAATCTCCTTAAGAATCTCCGCAGCAATCTGCCGCTGCTGGTTGTCAAGATGTGTCTCGACGTCGTCAATCCACTGGCGCAGTTCGCTGATATCCATGTCGGCCAGCTCGGCAATATTCTTGTCGGCCACGCGGTATGACAGCGATTCGCGGTTGAGGCGCTGCCCCTGACACTCAGGACAACGACACTCGGCCAGAAACTGGTCGGCCCACTTGGCGCCGGCGCCGCTGTCGTCGCTCTCCATGACGGAGCGCAGGTACTTGATGACGCCGTCGAAGTCGACGAAATAGTCGCTGGACGTATGGACGACATCCTTGTCGATACGCACGCTCTCGAGCGAGCCGTAGAGAATTTCGTTGAGCGCCTCGTCGGCAATATCGCTGACGGGCGTCTTCAGGTCGTGGTCGTATTTATGCAGAATGGCGTCGATCTGCCAGAAAATCATCTGGTTCTTATACTTGCCCAACGGCACAATGGCACCCTCGTGGATGCTGAGCTTGCGGTTGGGAATGACCTTGTCGAGGTCGATCTCGTGGATGTAGCCCAGGCCCTTGCAGCGCGGACAGGCACCCTGTGGCGAGTTGAACGAGAAGAGATTGGGTGCAGGGTCGCTATACGAAATGCCCGTAGTGGGACACATCAGACGCTTGGAGAAGTGCTTTACGTCACCCGTCTCGTGGTCCATCACCATCACAAGACCCTCGCCCTGCTTCATGGCCATCTGTACGGACTTGCGCAGACGTTCGTCAGAGGATTTTACCGCCATACGGTCGATGACCACCTCGATGTCGTGGTTCTTGTAGCGGTCGACCTTCATGCCTTGGACAATCTCCTTCACCTCGCCGTCGATACGGATGTGCAGGTAGCCCTTCTTGCGCATCGACTCGAAGAGCTCGCGGTAGTGGCCCTTGCGGCTACGTACCAGTGGTGCCAGGATGAGTATCTTGCGACCGGCATAGTCGTGGGTAATCATGTCGATGACTTTCTCCTCGGTATACTTCACCATTGGCTCGCCCGTCATATAGCTATAGGCACGGCCAGCACGGGCAAAGAGCAGACGCAGGTAGTCGTAGATCTCGGTGGTGGTGCCTACGGTAGAGCGCGGATTCTTGTTGGTGGTCTTCTGCTCAATGCTGATGACGGGTGAGAGACCTGTGATCTTGTCGACATCAGGACGCTCCATGCCGCCCAGGAAGTTGCGCGCATAAGCCGAGAAGGTCTCGATATAGCGGCGCTGACCCTCGGCAAAGATGGTGTCGAAGGCCAACGACGACTTGCCTGAACCGCTGAGGCCCGTGATAACGGTCAGCGAGTGGCGCGGAATGTCGACGTCGATATTCTTTAAATTATGTACGCGAGCACCAAAGACTTGGATTTTTTCCATGGGACTAATAGGGCTAATAGGGCAAATGGGAATTAGGGGTTGGTGGTCTCTGGCAAGTTGTGGTTGCGCAGCAGGTTGACGTCGCGTCGGATGTCGTACTCGCGACCATCGGCACCGCGGGCCTTCACATAGACGAAGTAGACGCCATCCTTGACGGGGTGGCCCTTGTAGGTGCCGTCCCAGCCACCATCCTGATTAGTCCAGTCGGTCCAGTCGAACAACTTCTGACCATAGCGGTTGAAGATATAGGCGTGGAACTCGACGATGCTCCTCGATGTCGACTTGGCCTGATAGTGGTCGTTGATGCCGTCACCATTCGGCGAGAAGGCGTTGGGCATCTCCAGCACGCTGTCGCTGATTTTAACGGTCAGTGTAGCCTGGTCGACTACATCGCCGTCGAGCGTGGCCTGGACCGTTACCACGGTGGTGCCGGCAACGGTGAAGTCGTAGTCGACCGTTTCGTCGTAGCGCGTGATGTCAATGCCTGCCACGGTGTTGCGGATGTGCCACTCGTAGGATGCCCCAGGGTCGACACCTGCAGAGGTATAGGTGAAATGGACATGCAGGGGGGCCTCGGTGTCGATAGATTCGGTGGCCACTACCTCGGTGCCGTTCTTGTCGGTATAGGTGGCCTGGATTTCAATGGTTGCCAACGACTTGCCGACCAGCCCGAAGAGGGCTGCAAGGATGCATATAAGACGTTTTTTCATTTTCATGTGCGATAATTTTTGCAAAATTACGGAAAAAAGTCGGACTTACGTATTTTTTTTTGTAATTTTGCACCATAAAAGCAAAAAAAAGTCATTTATGAAACGAAATATCGGTTATTTCCTCATGGTGGTAATCTGCTGTTTTCTGGCAGAAACTGCTATGGCACAGGTGCAAAACTATAAGGAGCTGCACAAGGTGAAGCGCAAGGAAACCATCTTTGGCATTGCCCGTGAGAACGGATTGACCATCGACGAGCTGATTAAGGCCAATCCCGAGATGAACACCCCGGGCTACGAGCTGAAGAAGGGCGACTACATCAAGATACCCTATCCGGCTGGTCAGCAGTCGGCAACAGCCAACGGAGCCCCACAGGCTCCGCAGATGCCTACCAAGCCTGCCGTACAGGAAAAGGACATGCGCCAGCGCGAGATACGACTCGGTGTGATGCTGCCCTTGCACAACGACAATGGCGACGGCAAACGCATGGTGGAGTACTATCGTGGTGTGTTGATGGCTTGCGACAGTCTGAAGGCCAACGGCATCTCTACTGATGTCCGCGCTTGGAACGTGGCCGAGGATGCCGACATCCAGCAGATACTCCGCAACGAGCATGCCGCTGACCGCGACCTGATTATCGGTCCGCTATACACCAAGCAAGTACAGGCGCTGGGCGACTTTGTCCAGTCGCATGGCATTCAGCTGCTCATTCCGTTCTCCATCAACAGCAATGCTGTGTATGACAACGGCAACATCTTTCAGGTGTTCCAGAACGGCAATGCGCTGAACCTCGCCTATGTGAGCCACTTTTACGAGCGCTTCAAGGACTGCCACCCCGTCATCATCGACTGCAACGACACGACGAGCACGAAGGGCCCGTTTACCTCTGCCCTGCGCCGCAAGCTGGAGCAGGAGTCTATCGAATACAGCATCACCAACCTGAAGTCGAGTGAGGGGATGTTCAAAAAGTGTTTCTCAACGTCGAAGCGTAATGTCGTCATCCTGAATACCAGCCGCTCGGCCGAGTTGAACGTCGCCTTTGCCAAGCTCAACGGACTGCTGATGACTGCGCCCAACCTGCAGATATCCATGTTCGGATATACCGAGTGGCTGATGTACACCCGCCAGCACCTGGACAACTACTATAAGTTCGACACGTACATTCCGTCGACATATTATATGAGTCCGCTGTCGGCGCGTACGGAGCACTTCAAGAAGAAGTACCGCTGGAATTTCCATCAGGAGATGCAGGCCTACCACCAGCGCTTTGCCGTGACGGGTTTCGACCAAGCATACTTTATGATCAAGGGACTGCACATGTATGGCAAGCGCTTCACAGGAGCCTCGGGCACAGTGGGATATACCCCGCTGCAGACGCCCCTGCACTTCGAGCGCATCGGCAATGGCGGTATGCAAAACCGCGCCATGCTGTTTGTTCACTATACACCAGCGAACCGCATAGAAACAATCAGTTTTTAGTGGACTTCGTCCTAAATTGTAAATGAGAAATGACAAATGATAATTGGGATGGCAGATCATAAAATAAATAGATGGATGATGATAAGTTTATCATTTATCATTTATCATTTATCATTTATCCCAGCAAGGGCGCAGGTCGGCGACTATCGTACCGACTTCGCTGTGGGTGGCAGTGCGGGCTATACGATGAGCAATGTAGGTTTCATACCTGACGTGCCACAGAGTATGCTGGGCGGATTTACTGCCGGACTGACGGTGCGCTATACCTGCGAGAAGTACTTTAGCAGCATCTGCGCCATTGTAGGCGAGGTGAACATTGCACAGACGGGATGGAAAGAGCAAATCCGCGACGCCGACGGACAACCTGTATATTACAAGTTTGATACGGAACGTACCAGTCCACTGGCTTACGAGCGCCGCATGACCTATCTGCAGGTGCCCTTTCTGGCACGACTGGGGTGGGGACGAGAGCGCAAAGGCTTGCAGGCCTTCATACAGCTGGGACCCCAGATAGGCTGTTTCCTCAGCGAGTCGTCGAAGAGCACTCTCGTCGCTGGCGCTGAGACACAGACAGACCGTGCGTCGTCTATCGTTGCCCAGGACACCATGAGCGTGCAGAATAAGTTTGACTACGGCATTGTGGTGGGAGCAGGCGTGGAACTGTCGCTGCCCAAGGTGGGCCACTTCTTGCTAGAGGGCCGCTACTACTACGGACTAGGCGACATCTACAAAAACTCGAAGAGCGACTACTTCGGACGCTCGAACTTCGGACAGATCGTCATCAAGGCGACCTACCTGTTTGACCTCGTGAGAACGAAAAACAACAAAATCAAATAATTTAAAATTAATACTATGTTTGAAAACCAACCGAAAGGTCTATTTGCGTTGGCATTGGCCAACACCGGCGAGCGCTTTGGCTACTACACCATGCTAGCCGTCTTTGCCTTGTTCCTGAGAGCGAACTATGGCCTGTCGCCCGCTGTGGCAGGCACCATCTACAGCTCGTTCCTTATGTTTGTCTACTTCTTCCCGCTGTTTGGCGGCATGCTGGCCGACAAGTTCGGCTTCGGCAAGATGGTGACGACAGGTATCATCATCATGTTTGCCGGCTATCTGCTGCTGAGCATACCTCTGGGCGGCGACACGTTCGCACTAGTGGTGATGCTGGGTGCCCTGCTGCTCATCGGCTTTGGTACAGGCCTCTTTAAGGGTAACCTGCAGGTGATGGTGGGTGACCTCTACAACGATCCGCAGTACAAGGACAAGCGAGACGCTGGATTCTCTATCTTCTATATGGCCATCAACATCGGTGCGTTGTTTGCACCTACTGCCGCTATTAAGATTAAGGAGTATGCAGAGACCTCGCTGGGCTACAGCAGCAACGACGCCTACCACTTCTCGTTTGCTGTGGCTTGCGCCTCGCTGATTCTGTCTATTGCCATCTATTACCTCTTCCGTAGTACTTTCCGTCATACCGAAGGTGGTACGAAGAAGGACGCCAAGGCTGCTGACGCCGCTCCCGTCGAAGAGTTGTCGAAAGAGGAGACCAAACAGCGCATTGTGGCACTCTGCCTTGTGTTTGCCGTGGTAATCTTCTTCTGGATGGCCTTCCATCAGAACGGATTGTCGCTGACCTACTTTGCTGACGAGTTTACCGCTCAGTCGGCCGAGGGTCTGCAGGCGATGTGCTTTAACGTGTGGAATCTCGTAGCTGTCATATTTATCGTCTATGCCCTGTTCTCGCTGTTCCAGTCGAAGACGGGCAAGGCTAAGGCTGCTTCAGCTACAGTTATTCTTATATCCTTGGCGTTCCTCTGTATGTCATACGACGCTGATGGCAGCATCTCTGTGTCTGCTCCTATCTTCCAGCAGTTCAACCCGTTCTATGTGGTAGCCCTGACACCCGTGTCGATGGCTATCTTCGGCTCGTTGGCTGCCAAGGGCAAGGAACCCTCTGCTCCGCGTAAGATAGCCTATGGTATGATTGTGGCCGCTATTGCCTATGCGCTGATGGCCTTCGCCTCGTTTGGACTGCCCATGCCGCAGACCCAGATGGGTGCCGATGGTAATCCTGTGGCAGTGCATGTTGCTGACGTCACACCCAACCTGCTGATTATGGTCTATCTGGTATTGACCTTTGGTGAGTTGTTGCTGTCGCCGATGGGTATCTCGTTTGTCTCGAAGGTGGCTCCCCCCAAGTATAAGGGTATGATGATGGGTGGCTGGTTTGTAGCTACCGCTATTGGCAACCAGCTCGTCGTCGTCGGCGGCCTGCTGTGGGGTGCCGTTCCCCTGTGGCTCTGCTGGAGCGTATTCTTGGGCGTCTGTCTCGTAGCTGCTATCTTCATGTTTGCCATGATGAAGCGCCTGGAGAAGGTATGCTAAGTTTCATCCCATTCCTTATACTCATTGTACTCATCACGTGTTGCATTGCCGTTTTTGGCAGTGCAACACTTGATGGTGCATCACAGGTCTCACTGCTGGTGGCCTCGGCCGTCAGCGTGCTAATAGGCCACTTCTCGAAGCGGTTGGAATGGGAGAATCTGGAAAAGGAGATTTCTGACAAGATTGCGAGCTGTACGCCCGCCATCATTATCTTGTTGTTGATTGGTGCCATTGGTGGCACGTGGATGGTGGCAGGCATTGTGCCCACCATGATTTATTATGGTATGCAGATTATCCAGCCCGAGGTGTTTCTGGTCAGCAGTAGTGTGCTTTGTGCGCTGGTCAGCCTGATGATTGGCTCTTCATGGACGACAGTAGCCACCATTGGTCTGGCACTGATGGGTATTGGTAAGGCCCATGGCTTTGATGATGGTTGGATAGCGGGCTCCATCATTACGGGAGCCTATTTCGGCGATAAACTGTCGCCCCTGTCTGACACGACGGTGCTGGCGTCCAGCGTGTCGGGTACACCGCTGTTTACGCATATCCGCTATATGCTGTATACCACTGTGCCCACGTTCTTTATTTCGCTGACCATCTTTCTCATTGCCGGTTTTACGATGAATGTGTCGGGGCAGGGCAATGTCCATGAGTTTATGGAGGGCCTGCAGCACACCTTCGTCATCTCACCCTGGTTGCTGCTTGTTCCTGTGCTGACGGGTGTCATGATAGCCCGCCGCTGGCCGTCGATGGTGGTGCTGTTTATGGCCATCCTGTTAGCCGTCGTCGTGGCCTTGTTGGTGCAGTCGGATTTGGTGCTTCGCATAGCAGGAGAAGATGGACAGGGCTTGTTGGCATCCTATAAAGGGATGATGCGCGTGTGCTATGGCAGTACTGATATTGATACAGGTAATGCCGTGCTCAACGAGTTGGTACACACCAGCGGTATGTCGGGAATGATGCCTACCATCTGGCTCATCATCTGTGCACAGACGTTTGGCGGTGCTTTGACGGCTACTGGTCAACTGCAAGACCTGATGCGCCTGATCTTGCATTTTGCACGTGGAACGGCTTCGCTGGTGGCTTCGACAGTCGGTACGGCCTGTTTTTGCAATATTGCCATGGCCGACCAGTATCTGTCTATCATGCTCTCCAGCTCGATGTTCCGTGACACCTATCGCCAGCGGGGCTATGAACCGCAACTGCTCAGCCGTTCATGCGAGGATGGTGCTACTGTCACCTCTGTACTGGTGCCGTGGAACACGTGTGGACTCACGCAAAGCACTGTGCTGGGTGTGGCCACGCTGACCTATCTTCCCTATTGCTTTTTTAACTACCTCTCGCCGCTGATGAGTATCTTTGTGGCTTCTTTTGGATGGAAGATTAAGCGCACATGTTCCTAAGTCTTTTACTTACTGGCTTTCTGACGCTCGTTGAGCTAAACTGCGAGAATCTTTTTGACTGCCATCACGACTCGCTGAAGCAAGACACCGAATGGCTCCCTGACGGAGTCAGAAAATGGACGCCTGCCCGTTATTGGCGAAAGTTGAACCATATAGGACAGGAGATTCTGTCGTGTCAGGAGGATGGCGTGCCCGACCTTGTGGCCCTTGTGGAGGTTGAAAATGATACGTGCCTCTTTGACCTTACGCGCCGTTCGTTGCTACGTGGGGCCCGCTATGACTATCTGATGACGCAGTCGCCCGATGTGCGAGGCATAGATGTGGCGCTGTTGTATCAACCCATGACGTTTCGGCCTATCTGTTATGACATGCTGGAAATCCAACCTCGGGAGGGTATGCGACCTACGCGTGACATCCTGTACGTACAGGGCGAGACGTTGAGTGGCGATACACTGCATGTCTTTGTGGTACATGCGCCAAGCCGCTTTGGCGGTGAGAAACAGACACGTCCTAACCGGCAGTTGATTGCAGACCGTCTGATGGGCGTCATCAGCCTGTTGCCTAAAGGGTCGAAGGTCATTGTTGCCGGCGACTTCAACGACGGAACTACAGACCCTGCCCTGCGCTTTCTCGAGGGTCATGGCCTGCACAATGTGACGGCAGGTGCTACAGGTACTCATGGGGCGAAGGCCACCTATCGCTATCAGGGCCGTTGGCAGAGCATCGACCATGTGTTTGTCAGCGGCAGACTGCTCGATTCCGTCAAACAGACCTATATCAACGACGCGCCCTTCCTGTTGGAAGAAGACAAAAAATACGGAGGAGTAAAACCCCTCCGTACCTTTAACGGTTATCGTTATCAGCGTGGCTTCAGCGACCATCTGCCGCTGGTGGTCCGCCTAAACTTCTAATCTCTTACCTCTTACCTCTCACCTCTTGCCTCTTATTTGATATTCGGCTCTTCGAGTCCGATACCCTTCTTCTTGTCGACAGCCTTGAGGATGAAGCCCAGAATGAGGGCGGCCACACCGAGGCAAGCCAGCATGATGAGTGGAGCGGTATAGTCGAGCTGTGTCTGGTCGGTCACACCTGGATTGGTGTTGTCGAGCACCTTGCCGATGAGCAGGGGGAACAGCCACAGGCCGATATTCTGAATCCAGAAGATGAGGGCATAGGCCGAACCGATGACCTTGGCGTCTACCAGCTTGGGAACGCTGGGCCACAGCGAGGCGGGAACCAGTGAGAACGAGCTGCCCAGCACCAGAATGGTGGCATAGGCAATGATGATGCCGCCCACGGTAGAGCCCTTGAACAACGGCAGAATGAAGGCAAAGGTGAGGTGACAGCCGATGAGCAGGAGTGAACCCAGAATCAGCATAGATGCAGCCTTACCCTTGTGGTCGACATAGGAGCCGAGGATTGGTGTGATGAGTACAGCCAGCAGGGGGAATACGGCAAAGATACTCTCGGCCGACTGGCGCATGTAACCCATATAACAATAGGTGATGAGTGCCAGAATGCTGATGGCCAGCATAGCATACTGGTTGTTTTTCTTCTTCTGGAAGTTGCTGGCAAAGCCGAAAGCAGCCACCAGCAGCATGATGAGATACTGGATGATGGTCACTGAGCTGTCTGCCCAGAAAGAGCCTTCTTCAGGTGCTACCAGCGTCAAGTTGCACTGCAGCATGTTGACGGCATACTTCTGGAAGGGGAAGATGGCTGAGTAGTAGAGCACACACAGCAGGGCAACAAGCCAGAAACCGCTGCTGGTCAGAATTTGTCCGAGGTCGCTAATCTTGAACGGGTCGTCTTTTTCCTCAGCCTCGCCTGTCTGACTGTCGAGCTTGCGGTCCATGAAGAAATAGACGATGGTCATCATCAGAGCAATGCACAGCAGTACGACACCAAAGGCCACTGAACGCGATACGCTGACCTCTCCGCCGAGTTTGGCAAAGAACGGCGAGAAAATCATACATGTAGCCACACCCAGACGGGCCAGCGCCATCTCGGAACCCATAGCCAAGGCCATCTCGCGGCCCTTGAACCACTTCACAATACCACGGCTGACGGTGATGCCCGCCATCTCACAACCACAGCCGAAGATCATAAAGCCGCAGGCGGCAAACTTCGCTGAGGCGGGCATACCCTCGTAGAACGGCGACACGCCGAGCTCGTCGAAGACGGGGATGTAATTCAGGTTGTTGGTAAACCATGTGTCCAGCGAACTGCCGATAAAGCTCTCGCTGACGGCATACCATTTGATAATGGCACCCACGAGCATCACTGCGGCCGACAGGACAGCTGTGAAGCGTACGCCCATCTTGTCGAGGATGATACCTGCGAAGATGAGGAAGAATACGAATACGTTAAGGAATACCTCTGAGCCCTGCATGGTGCCAAAGGCCGTCGAGTCCCATCCGCGGGTTTCCTGCATCAGGTCCTTGATGGGCGACAGGATGTCCATGAAGATGTAGCTGCAGAACATGGCCAATGCCAAGAGCAGCAAAGCAGTCCATCGCATGGCTGCTGAATCTCTCAATGTTTTTTGAATTTGTTCAGTCATTATTCTTACTTTTTCGTTATATCGTTATTTCTTCAGCCATTTATCCAAGAAGTCAAAGAACGTGCGCTGCCAGAGCACACCGTTCTGGGGCTTGAGCACCCAGTGGTTCTCGTCGGGGAAGATTAGCAGCTCAGCGGGGATACCCTTCATGCGGGCGGCATTGAAGGCCGACATGCCTTGTGTGGCATTGATGCGGTAGTCCTTCTCGCCGTGGATGCAGAGAATAGGCGTGTCCCACTTCTCCACCATCTTGTGTGGCGAGTCGTGATAGGTCTTTTTGGCGCGCGGCATCTGCGGACGGTGCCAGTAGGCTTCGTCGTATTCCCAGTTGCTAAACCAGTTCTCCTCGGTCTCTGTATACATCGCTGCCAGATTGAACGCACCGTCGTGGGCAATGAAGGCCTTGAAGCGCTTCTCGTGGATACCTGCCAGATAGTAGACGCTGAATCCGCCAAATGAGGCACCTACGGCACCCAGACGATTCTTGTCAACGTATGGCAGTGAGTCGGCGGCAAAGTCAATGGCTGCCAGATAGTCGCTCATGCACTGGCCCGTCCAGTCGCCGCTGATCTCTTCCTTCCACTCCTGTCCGAAGCCGGGCAGTCCGTGACGGTTAGGCGCAATGACGACATAGCCGTTGGCGGCCATCATCTGGAAGTTCCAGCGATAGCTCCAGAACTGGCTTACAGGACTCTGCGGACCACCCTCGCAGAACAGCAGGGTGGGGTATTTCTTGCCTTGCTCGTAGTTTGCGGGCAGCATCACCCATACCAACTCCTTCTTGCCGTCGGTGGTGGGTACCCAGTACTGCTCCATCTTGCCAAACGTCAGCTGGTCGAGAATCTGCTTGTTCTCAAAGGTGATCTGCTTGAGCTGGGTTCCCTGCTTCTTCACAGGGGGCGTGACCATATAGAGGTCGGTAGGAGCGCTGAGGCTTTGGCGCGAAGCCAGAATCTGCTGACCGTTGTTAGCCATCTGCAGACCCGTCCAGTCGGCCCAGTCTTCGGTGAGTTGCTTTACTGCCTTCTTGCTGTCGACACTATACAGGTTGCAGCAACCGTGCCATACACTCAGGAAATAGAGTAGCGTCTCTTGCTTCTTAGTGGCAGGAGCCCAGCAGAAGGCATCAACGTCGCTCTTCCAGTCGACATAAGTTTTTACGCCAGTAGCCATCTCGTAGATGCACAGACGGTTGAGGTCGGCCTCATAGCCGTCGCGCTCCATCGACAGCCAGGCAACGTACTTGCCGTCGGGCGAGAACTGTGGATTCTGGTCGTAGCCCACATTGTTCTTCAGGTTCTCCTTGGCGTTCACAGCCTGGATGGCCAGCGTACGTGTGGGGTCAACGGCAGGTGCCTGATAGTCGGCCGGCTTGCAGAGGTTGCGCGTCGTCTTGTTGGCAACGTCATAGAGGAAAATGTCCGAGTCGGTAGAGATAGAGTACTTCAGGCCTGTCTTCTTGCGACAGGTGTAGGCAATGCTCTTCGAGTCGGGGCTCCACGCCAGTTGCTCCATGCCGCCAAACGGCTCCATCGGGCACTCGTAGGGTTCACCCTCGAGGATGTCTGTCATGTCTGAACCGATGGAAAAGCCATCAGTCACAGTGGCAACGAAGGGATGCTGGATGCTCTCCACATAGTGGTCCCAATGACGATACATCAGGTCGGTGACATGACGGCCCGTTGCTTTGGGCAGGTCGTCGGGGTTCTTCTTGATGACCTCGTAGTAGGGCAGTGACTTCAAGATAATCACTTTTTGACGGTCAGGCGAAAATTGGAAACCCTCCACCTTGCCGTCGGTCTTTGACAGCTGGCGACGCTCGGTGCCGTCCAGTTTCATGGCCCATATCTCGCCACCAGTAATGAAGGCAATGGTCTCGTTGTCCAGCCAAGCGGGATCGGTCTCGCTCTTGGCGCTTTTGGTCAGCAACTGCTGGCCGCTACCATCAGGGTTCATCATGTAGAGCACCTGATGGCTCTTATTCTGCTTGACACTATAGTAGCCCACCTGATAGACGATATGCTTGCCGTCGGGGGCTGCCTGATAACTGCCGATGCGTCCCATCGCCCAAAGGGCCTCTGGGGTCATCATTCGGCTCTGCAGTTTGATATTCTGTTTACCTATCACGTTGTCTTGTGCTATACTTGTTGATGAGACAAATGGGACTAATAGGGCTAATAGGATAAATAGGTTTTTCTTCATAGTTATTCACTTTTCGTTATTCACTAGGCCTATGGCCGCTACTTTTTCTTCACAGGGTCACAGGTGAGTCCACAGCCCAGCTTCTTGAAGATTTTGCGGTCTACCTCTGACAGCATCACCGTAGAATGCACCTGACAGCCACGCAGACGCGGCAGCTGTTCCAAGGCCTGGCGACACTGCTCGTCATCTTTCGACAGCACGCTGAGGGCTACGAGCACCTCGTCGGTATGCAGGCGGGGATTGCGGCCTCCCAGATATTCAATCTTCGTCTTCTGAACGGGTTCTATCAGACTCTGTGGAATCAGCTTCACCTCATGGTCAATATGTGCCAGATGCTTCATGGCGTTGAGCAACAGTGCTGCTGAACAGCCGAGAAGGGGAGACGACTTGGCAGTGATGATGGTGCCGTCCTCGAGTTCCATAGCGGCGGCAGTATGTCCGCTCAGCTCCTGTTTGGCAGCAGCGGCAACGGTGACGCGGCGATAGGCCGTCGTAATCTTTGCCTGATTGAACAGCATCAGTATCTTGTTCACCTCTGCCTCGTTGTCAGCACCGTCGGCCATCTTGTTTGTGGCGTCGTAGTAGCGGCGAATAATCTCGTCGCGGCTGGCATTGCAGCACACTTCGTCGTCAGAGATGCAGAAACCCACCATGTTGACACCCATATCCGTCGGCGACTTGTAGGGGCTTTCGCCGTAGATGCCTTCAAACAGGGCGTTCAGTACGGGGAATATCTCGATATCGCGGTTGTAATTGATGGCTATCTTGTCGTAAGCCTCCAGATGGAACGGGTCAATCATATTGACGTCGTTCAGGTCGGCAGTAGCAGCCTCGTAGGCAATGTTGACGGGGTGCTTCAGCGGCAGGCTCCACACGGGGAATGTCTCGAACTTGGCATAGCCGGCACGTATACCGCGCTTGTTCTCGTTGTACAGCTGTGACAGACAGACTGCCATCTTGCCACTACCCGGTCCTGGGGCTGTGACGATGACCAGCTCGCGGCTGGTCTCCACATAGTCGTTCTTGCCAAAGCCTTCGTCCGAGGCTATCAGGTCGACATTGTGGGGATAGCCGTCAATTAAATAATGTACGTACGCGCGTATGCCCAATTTCTCCAGACGATGGCGGAATTGGTCGGCGGCGTGCTGACCGTTATAGTGGGTGATAACTACCGAACCCACCATGAAGTCGCGGCTCTGGAACTCCTCGCGCAGACGTAGCACGTCCTCGTCGTAAGTGATGCCCAGGTCTGAGCGTACCTTGTTCTTCTCGATGTCCTCGGCGCTGACCACAATGACGATTTCCATCTGGTCGCGCAGCTGGGCAAACATCCTCAGCTTGCTGTCGGGCTTGAAGCCGGGCAGTACGCGGCTGGCGTGGTGGTCGTCAAAGAGTTTACCGCCTAGTTCGAGGTAAAGTTTACCATCGAACTGGGCGATACGCTCACGAATATGCTCTGATTGTATCTTCAGATACTTATCGTTGTCAAATCCTATTTTCATCTTTTACGTTGTTTTTGCATCTCCTCTGCTTGCTTCTGCATGGCTTCCAGACGGGCAGCCAGTCCTGAGGCTTTCTTGGGATTGTTCTTGTTTGCCTGATAGTTGGCCTCCAGAATGGCCAGCAACTTGGCGTCGTCGGTGGTTTTGCGCAACGTGTACATGATAGCTGCTGACATGAACAGCGAGATGAAGTAGTAGAAGTTCAGACCGCTGGAATAGTCGTTGAAGATGAAGAAGAACATCAGTGGCATGATGTACATCATCCATTGCATCATTTTCATCTGCTCAGCCTGCTGGCCCACCATCTGGTCTTTCTGCTGCTGCATCGAGAACCATGTGTAGATCAGCTGGGCGGCACAGAACAGGATGCACGTCAGCGAGAGGTGGTCGCCAATACCCCAGATGTTGGTGCCCCACTCCCAGATGGGGTCGTAGGTGCTGAGGTCGTTCATCCAAAGGAACGACTGTCCGCGCAGCTGGATGGCGTTAGGCACGAAGAAGAACATAGCCAGCCAGATAGGCATTTGGATGAGCATGGGCAGACATCCTGACAGGGGGCTGACGCCATATTTCGAGTAGAGCGACATCATCTCTTGCTGCTTCTTCATCTGGTCTTCGGGTTTGTCGTACTGCTTGGTAGCCTCTTCGAACTTGGGTTTAAGCACGCGCATCTTGGCACTCGACATGTAGCTCTTCTTCACCATCGGGAAGGTGATGGCCTTCAGCAGAATGGTGATGAGGATGAGCACGATACCCATGTTCAGTCCCAGACCGGTCAGCCAGTCGAAGACATACAGCGTAAACCAGCGGTTGATCCAGCGCAACAGCCACCAGCCGAGGTTGACCAGCTGTTCGAGGTCGAGGTCCTTGCCAAACTGGCTCTGCTGTTCTACCTCCTGAATCAGTCGGAAGTCGTTGGGGCCGATATACATCTCAAACTCTGACGCTTTCTGGCCCGTGGGGTCGAAGTCGGTCTTCAGCGTGGCGTCAAACTGTTTCAGATAGCCCGAACCTTTCTCGTCCTGAATGCTCGAGAGCTTGGCACCACCTGTGAAGTCGTCCTTCGAAATCAAGGCTACCGAGAAGAACTGGTTGCGGAAGGCTACCCAGTCCAGACGCTCCTCGACGGTTTCCGTCTCGTCGCTGGTCTCCGACAGATTGTCGGTACTACCTTTGGCCTCCTTGTAGAACAGGCCTGTATAGCGGCTCTCAAACGAGAATCCCTTCTCCTGCTGGCGACAGTGGTCGCTCCAGGCAATCCCCACTTCCTTGTACGACGGGGCAAACATTCCTGCTAGACCCTTGGCCTGCAGCGACAGGCTGACCATGTAGTCGCGCCCCAGACGGTAGCGCATGATCATCTGTCCGCCACCAGCAGCCGTAGCTGTCATGGTGACTGTCGTGTCGGTCTGCTCTGACGGGGTGAAGTACAGGTCTTGCGTGACGATGTTCTCCTGCTTGCCGGCAAGCATGAAGTTCAGCTGCTGGTCGCCCTCGTCAAACAGAGTTACGTCGGGTTTTCCGTCGATGTTCTTGAAATCCTTGATGACGGCTTTCTTGATGACGCCGCCCTTGGTGTCGAGCGTCAACTCCAGCTTCTGGTTCTTCAGCACCACCTGCTGTGAGGTACCGCTCTGGGCGGCATGAAACAGTGCTGTCGTGTCTGCTGCCACTGCCGAGTCGGCTTTTGCGGCAGCCTGTTGTGCAGCCTGCTGCTGGGCTTTCTCTGCCTTTTCCTTCGCGACAGCTGCTATGCTGTCCTGCATACGTGCGGCTTCAATATCCTCTGCCGACGGCTGGTTCCACCAACTGAACCCGATGAGTACCGCGCCAATCAGTATGAAACCAATAATGGTGTCCTTATTCATTTTTTCTCTTTACCTAAAATAGTTAAATACGAAGTGCAAAGGTACAAATAATTCTCGAAAGTATCAAATCTTATAGTATCAAATCTTGCCGAAGGCATTTTTTTTATCGTGATGATGGTAGCAATTCAGGAAAAATGCGTATATTTGTAGCCATAAAACCAACTGTCTATGCCAATACTTGTCTTACTCTTTCTGCTTTGTAGTCTCTCCTGTTGGGCACAGGTCGATTCGTTGAAAGTCAATCAGCTGACGGTCGGCATGGACTTCCTGACACATGGCGAGACCTGTGGAGGCGGTCTGCCCAAGTCAACTGACGGAACGGAGTCGGTGGAAGACCGCTCCAGTTTCCTGTTAGGGCGCTTCCGACTGAATATCGATTATTCGCGTTCGTGGCTTCAGGCACATGCCGTGATTCAGAATAATGCCGTATGGGGTTCTCAAAACAATACCGCCCTGAAACTCTATGAAAGCTGGGTGAAGGTGACGGCCAAGTGCGGTCTCTTCGCACAGGTGGGACGCGTGGCCTTGTCTTACGACGACGAGCGTATCATTGGTCCCAACGACTTTGCTGCTGCGGCTCTGTCGCACGACGTGCTACGCGTGGGCTATGAGGGCTATGGCCATCGGCTGCACGCCTTCGTTGCCTACAATCAGAATAGCGACGACGTCTATGCCGACACCTATTACGCCGATGGTGCCCAGGACTACAAGACCATGCAGACCGTGTGGTATCACTACGACATTCCCAAGTTTCCGCTGGGGGTCTCGCTGCTCTTTATGAACATCGGTCTGCAGGCTGGCCAGTATGTCGAGAGCGGTGGCAAGAAGGTGCCCCTGGAGATCAATCCACCCCGTACCGAGTATCAGCAGCTCTTTGGCGGCTATCTGAACTTCCACCCCCGATTCCTGACGCTCGAAGGGTCGTACTATCGACAGCGAGGGCAGGTGGTGAACGCCAAGAAAGAAGCACTCCCCGTCAAGGCGTGGATGGCCAGCGCGAAGGCCACCGTCAGTCCTACCGACCATTATGGCTTCGAGTTGGGCTACGACTATCTCAGCGGCGACGACTATGTACCAGTGGTATATGGAGGCATGAAGGGGTTGCCTCGCCACGCAGAGTTGGGGGGCTTTACGCCTTTATATGGCTCGCGCAACACGTTCTACGGCATCATGGACTTCTTCTATCAGAGTGCCTATATCCGTGACTTTACCCCCGGTCTGCAGAAAGCCTTCGCGGGTGTGTTCTGTTCGCCTACCGGCAAGTTCGACTGCAAACTGTCCTACCACTATCTCGCCGTGACCACCGATCTTGCCAGCCTCAACCGCACGCTGGGCCACTGCATCGACCTGCAGGCCACCTATCGTTTCACCAAGGATATCGCTCTTTATGCAGGCTATACCCAGATGATGGGAACCGAGACCGTGCGACGGCTGAAACAGGATAATGGTAGCGAGCACGCCCAATGGGGATGGTTCTCGCTGGTCATTTCGCCCAGTTTGTTCACGACGCGCTGGTAAGTTTTTTCGACTAAACATTCGTTAATTACTAAAATTGTTGTACCTTTGCAGACAGTTATGAAATACAAGTATCTATTACTGATGATGGCGCTGCTGACTATGACTTTCGCGTCAGCACAGCGCAAAGGCCGCGAAGCCGTGGCTGTCGACAGGAAACCTGACACCGCGCAGGTAGTAAAAGACTATATCGACTCGCTGACGTCGTTGCGCCAGCAGCTCGACTCCCTCCAGCGCGTCAACACCCAGTTGCGTCAGGAGGCTGACGACGGCCGCTACTTCCGTCTGTTTGCTCCTCCCACCTTCTACCATTCAGGGGCAAAAAGCGCACTGTCGCTCACCGAAAATAGTCGTGACGACGTGGCTGCTTCCGTCGACGAGGCTATGATGCAGCTCTACATGCGTCGTCCCGACCTGGTTGAAAACAACGAGAGCAACCTCCGCAAGGTAGGCACCATTCGCGAAGATGTCAACCGCGAGATGAGCCAGCAGGTCGACCTGACCAATCTGGCAGAGCCCACCCCCGAAGAGCCTGAGGCCGTACCTGTCCGTCTGGTGGTACAGAAACCCAACTTCTGGAAGTTCAAGGGCGACGGCTACCTGCAGTTCCTACAGAACTATGTCTCCGACAACTGGCACAAGGGTGGCGAGTCCAACTATTCGGCCGTTGCTGCCGCTACCTTGGAGCTCAACTACAACGACCACGACCGTTTCACCTTCGACAACAAACTCGAGGCGAAACTCGGCATACAGACGTCGCCGTCCGACACCGTTCATAAGTTTAAGACCAACAACGACCTGTTGCGTCTCACCAGCAAGCTCGGCATACAGGCCCACAAACGCTGGTACTATACCCTGCAGTTGCTGGCCTATACGCAGTTTGCACGTGGTCTGAAGGCCAACGACGAGAACGTCTACTCCGACTTCACGTCGCCCTTCGACCTCAACCTCGGTCTTGGTATGGAGTATAAGGTCGAGGCCCTCAACAAGCGGCTGACCGGTACGCTCAACTTCCTGCCGCTTTCATTCAACTTCCGCTATGTCGCACGCTGGGACCTCGCTCCCAAGTACGGCATTCGTGGCGACCACCGGACCATGGAAGACTTTGGTTCCCAGTTTACTGGCGAACTGAAGTGGCAGTTGCTCGACCAGCTGTCGTGGAAGACGCGCCTCTTTGCCTATACATCCTATCACCGCGGACTCATCGAGTGGGAAAACCAGTTCGAGCTGAAGGTCACGAAGTATATCTCCGCCAACCTCTTTCTCTATCCTCGCTTCGACGACGCCAATGCCCGCGACGACGACATGGGCTACTTCCAGTTCCAGGAGTACAGTAGTATAGGATTGACCTATAATTTTTAAAGGTAAAAAGGTAAAAGGGTAAAAAATATGCCTGACATAAAAGGCTGTACATCAACTGATGCACAGCCTTTTTTGCCTTTTTACTTTTTTACTCTTTTACTTTTCCGCTTCGGTCATGTCGCCTTCGATGTAGAGGCGGGTCATCTCAACGGCACCATTAGTGCGTATGGTGATGGACTTTTTAAAATGGCCTGGGAATTTTCCCTCGCCATTGTAGGTAACCTTGATCTCGCCTTTGTCACCGGGCTGGACAGGGGTCTTGGTGTATTCAGGAACAGTGCAGCCGCACGAGGCAATGGCCTGATTGACGACCAAAGGCTGTTCGCCAATGTTGGTATAGCTGAACGTGCAGGTGACCACAGGATTCTTCTCCGAGAAAGAACCGAAGTTATGGGTGGTCTTCTCGAACTTGATCTGAGCGGGTTTTAGTTCGTTCTTGGTACCCTTCTGGTCGGCATTCTGGGCCATGGCGGCAGTCATTGAGCCAACCAGCATCAGGGCCATGAGTATCATCTTTTTCATCTTTTATCCTTTTTTATTGTACATAAGACGTTGCAAAAGTAACCCTTTTTCTTGAGACTTGTACGTTTTGGGCCGTCTTTTTTGAATATTTTAATAATTAAGTATAGGTTTTTCGCTCGTTTATTTGTACCTTTGTGCCCTTGAAACGAAAAATATAACATATAAATATATGTACAGGACAAAAACTTGTGGTGAGCTGCGTCTCACCGATGCCGGCAGCGAGGTAACACTGGCCGGATGGGTACAGAAAACGAGAAAGATGGGCGGTATGACGTTTGTCGACCTGCGCGACCGCTATGGCATCACGCAATTGGTGTTTGACGAGTCGAAGGATGCCGCTCTGTGTGAACAAGCTAACAAGCTGGGCCGTGAGTGGTGCATCCAGGTGACGGGGCAGGTGAGCGAACGAGAGTCGAAGAACCCGAAGATGGATACGGGCGACATTGAGATACTGACAGAGAAACTGAACGTGCTGAGCGAGAGCCAGACACCGCCATTCACCATTGAGGACCAGACGGATGGTGGCGACGATATCCGCATGAAGTACCGCTATCTGGACTTGCGCCGTCCCTGTGTTCGCAAGAACCTGGAGCTGCGCCATAAGATGACCATCCTGATACGTAACTTCCTGGACAACCTGAACTTCATTGAGGTGGAGACGCCTATCCTGATTGGCTCGACGCCTGAGGGTGCCCGCGACTTCGTGGTGCCCAGCCGCATGAATCCAGGACAGTTCTATGCGCTACCCCAGAGTCCGCAGACGCTGAAGCAGCTGCTGATGGTGAGTGGTTTCGACCGTTACTTCCAGATTGCCAAGTGTTTCCGTGACGAGGACTTGCGTGCCGACCGTCAGCCTGAGTTTACACAGATAGACTGTGAGATGTCGTTTGCCGATCAGGAGGATGTGTTGCAGATCTTTGAGGACTTGGCCCGCCACCTGTTCAAGGAGGTGCGTGGCGTTGAGTTGCCCGCACTTGAGCGTATGACCTGGTACGAGGCCATGCGCCGCTTCGGCAGTGACAAGCCCGACCTGCGCTTCGGCATGGAGTTTGTGGAACTGATGGACGTGCTGAAGGGTACGGGCGAGTTCCCGGTATTCAACGAGGCTGAATATATTGGTGGTATCGTGGTACCTGGCTGTGCTGAATATACCCGCAAGCAGTTAGATCAGTTGACCGACTTCGTGAAGCGTCCTCAGGTGGGTGCGAAGGGCTTGGTATATGTGAAGTTCAATAGCGACGGCACGGTGAAGTCAAGCATCGATAAGTTCTACCAGCCCGAGGTTTGGCAGAAGCTGAAGGAGAAGATGGGTGCCAAGGATGGTGACCTGGTGCTGATTCTGAGTGGCGACAAGGCCAACAAGACGCGCACACAGCTCTGCACATTGCGTCTGGAGATGGGCGACCGCCTGGGACTCCGTGATAAGAACGTGTTCAAGTGTCTGTGGATTGTCGACTTCCCCCTGTTCGAGTGGAGCGACGAGGAGCAGCGTCTGATGGCTACACACCATCCGTTTACGTTGCCAAATCCTGACGATATTCCCCTGCTCGACACAGCTCCCGAGAAGGTGCGCGCCGTGGCCTACGACTTCGTCTGCAACGGTATCGAGGTGGGCGGCGGCTCGCTGCGTATCCACGACGGCAAGCTGCAGGAGAAGATGTTCCAAATACTGGGCTTCACCCCCGAGCGTGCAATGGCTCAGTTCGGCTTCCTGATCAACGCCTTCAAGTATGGAGCACCGCCTCATGCCGGTCTGGCTTTCGGACTGGACCGCTTCGTGAGCATCATGGCCGGTTTGGACAGCATCCGCGACTGTATTGCCTTCCCGAAGAACAACAGCGGCCGCGATGTGATGTTGGATGCTCCTGGCGAACTGGACCCCAAACAGTTGGAAGAATTGCAGCTGAAAGTGGAATTGCAGACAGAGGAATAAGCTTACTATTTCTTGTAGAAGAAGTTTGTGAGGAATTGACGTAAGTCAAGAATTGAGCGAAAAACTCTAAAAAACAGGCGATTAGCAGATAAAAAACGGGAAAAGTTCGTACTTTTGCACGCAAAATAAGAAATCTATTCAATAGAGTATTAATTTTTAACGAACTATGGCAGAAAAGAAAACTACAAAGAAGGCCGCTGCAGAGAAGGCAGTAGAGCCCAAGAAGGCAACCGTAAAGAAGAGTGCTACTGCTGCTAAGAAGGCAGTTGTTGCTGTTAACGCAGAGAACGCAGGTTTCAAGGCTGGTGATGTTTACCAGGCTCTGGCTGCTGCTGAGAAGGCTCTGACCGTTAAGGAGATTGCTAAGGCTGCAAAGATTAGCGAGGAAGAGACTCTGCTGGGTCTTGGCTGGCTCTTCAAGGAGGGCAAGCTGGTTGCTGCTGACGAGAAGATTACATTGGCTTAATCAATAAGTTAAGAACAATAGGAAGGGGCTGGTAAGCTACAAGGCATACCGGCCCTTTTTTTAGTTAAGAATTAGGAGTGACTTACGACCAACAGATACTGAAGATTCTCACCGAGGCTGGTGAACGGGGTATAAGCGTGCAGAACATCAGCAGGCACGTTTATAACCTGAACTGTACTTTTTTTCATCAGCCAGACTATGAAGAGGTACGTAGTTACGTACAGCAGTATCTGCTGAAGAACTCGAAGTCGCAGCAGTCGCTCATAGAAAGCACTGGTCAGCGTGGCTGTTACCGCCTGAATACCACGGGGTCGCAGGATGCCCAACAGCTGATGCTATTGTTTCACGACGAGCAACAGCCTGTAGAGAATGTGAAACAGTCGGAAGACCTCTCGCTGGATTTATTTGACGGAATGATATAACTGGTGCAGTTGTTCGGCGGTCTTGTGCCACGAGAACAGGCGTGCACGCTCTAATCCCACCGACTTTTGTTGTTGGCGGAATGCGTCGTCTTCTTCCAGGCGAAGCATCATTTCGGCTATCTGGTCACTGCTGGTAGGGTCAACGAGAATAGCTTCGGGGCCACCAATCTCTGGCATTGACGACGTGTTGCTGGTGATGACGGGTGTGCCGCAGGCCATTGCCTCCAATAGTGGAATACCGAAACTCTCACGTAGGGAGGTGTAGAGGAAGGCAAAGGCGTGACTGTAGACCGAGGGCAGATCGCTATTGACGATATAGCCGGGCATAAGGATGTGTTGACGGATATTCTCAATATCATTGCGGGCAATGATGTCGTTCAGGAATGTACTGTCCAGATCGGCCATCAGTAGCTGGCGCTTGAAAGCTGAACGTTTCAGGTATTTGGAGTAAGCCACCAGCGTGCGTTCGGTATTCTTCTTGGGGTCAGTATTGCCCAAAAAGAAGAAGTATGCTTGGTCCGTGAGTGACTTGAGGTAGGCGGGTAATGGTGTCGTAGTGGGTTTGAACCACTCGTTGTAGCCGTTGTAAATCATGGCCATACGCTCTTGTGGTATCTGTAGCTTATGGATGATATTCTGCTTTTCGAAGTTGCTGACGGTAATGATGCGGCTACATTTGTCGAGGATGCGTGGTACGACCAGCCGACGATAGAGCCATCCCATGTTCTGATATAGCGACTTGTTCGACTTGTCGCGAGGTTCGAGGAAGATGATGTCGTGCAGCGTGAGTACCAAGGGAATGTCGCACCAGAGGGGAGCCGTATTGCTGGTACAGTGCAGTAGCTCTACGCCGTATTTCCTGGCGGCACGAGGTAGGGCCCATTGCTCCCAAAGCGGATAGGACGGACAGTGCAGCTCGACAATGTGGACATGTTCGCTGCTTTCTACGCAGCGGTCTTCGTCGGGTTTAACAAACACATAGTATTCGTCGCCGGTATCCATCTTCTGTAGTTCCAGAATCTCTTGCAGCACAACATAGTCCATGCCGTGCTTGTTTTTGCGGAAGATACGCTGGGCCTCGATACCTATCTTCATAACCAATAACCGTTAACCAATAACCAATAACCGTTAACCAATAACCGACATTACTTTGGCTGGTACGCCACCAACGACGGTGTTTTCGGGTACATCTTTAGTGACGACAGCGCCTGCTGCTACCACACTGTGACGGCCAATGTTGACGCCAGGCAATATGACGGCATTAGCACCAATCCAGACATCGTCGTTAATGACGACAGGCTTCGTGCTGACGCCCTGCTCGTCAATGCATCGCGTAGCATCCTCGAAGTTGTGATTGAGAGCTGTGACGGTGATACCCTGTGCCAGATTGACGTGACTGCCGATAGTCACTGGGCCGATGATGGTGTTGTGAAGACCGATGCGGGTTTGATCGCCAATGATGACGTCGCCGACGGCATTGTTGATGCACGAGAACGACTCCACCACGCTGTGTCTTCCTAATGAGAATTTCCTATAGGGTGGGGTGTCCATACGCACGCTCCAGTATATCTTCGAGTGGCGACCACGGTGCTGGTACAGGGGTGCCAGCAGGCGAATATACCATCGTGGCCGGGCGTCGCGCTGGTTCATCACAAGGTAGTCAATCCATCGTTTTAGTAGTGGACTGCCCTTCAGTCTTTCACGTAGATGCTCTTTGTCATTCATATTTGATGGCTCATTTGGCTGCAAAAATAACCAAAATGTTTGTTATTCCAAAATTTATTTGTAATTTTGTGGCATTAATAGATGGAATAAATGCCTGAAACGACCTCAAAACTCAAAATTGTCTATCTCACTCCGGCACTTTATATGGCAGGAGGCGTTGAGCGTGTGCTGACGCTTAAAGCCAATTATTTTGCTGAGCATTTCGGGTATGATATCTCCATCATCCTGACGGAAGGCAAGGATAAACCTTTGTTCTATCCGTTGTCTGAGAAGGTGAGGATTATCAATCTGAATATTGGCTTTGAGGAACTTTGGACGTGCAGCTTTCTTAAGAAAATTGTGGTCTATCTCAAGAAGCAGCGGCAATATAGGAAGATGGTCGAGCAGGAACTGATGCGTCTGCGCCCTGATATTACCATCAGTCTGCTACGCCGTGAAATCAATTTCCTGACCAGTATCAAGGATGGTAGCAAGAAGATTGGGGAACTGCATGTGAATCGGGCAAATTATCGGAATTTTGAGGCAGGAGACTCCAATTGCATTAAAAGCCTCTTTGCACGTTTTTGGATGAGAGGTCTTATCGGTAAGTTGAAGTGTCTTGACCATTTTGTCGTACTGACAAAGGAAGATCTGCAGGCATGGCCAGAATTGTCGAACATCTGTGTTATCCCTGATCCACTCTCGTTCCAGGTCACTACCGTGAGTCCGCTGAGTTCCAAGCGAGTGATAGCTGTAGGGCGTTATGTTTACCAAAAAGGCTTCGATTTGCTGCTTCAGACGTGGACCAAAGTTGAGAAAAAATTCCCAGACTGGCAACTGGCGATTTATGGTATGGGCGAGCGTGCTACCTATCTACAGCAAGCACGAGACTTGGCAATTGATATGAGCCGTTGCCATCTGGAGAGTAGCACATCTGACATCCAGAAAGAGTATTGTAATAGCAGTGTCTTTGTGTTTAGCTCTCGTTTTGAGGGCTTTGGAATGGTGCTGATTGAGGCTATGGCCTGTGGCTTGCCTGTCGTATCATTCGACTGTCCCTGTGGTCCGAAGGATATTGTTTCTGACGGCGAAGACGGCTTACTAGTAGAGAATGGTAATGTTGAAGCATTGGCTGATGCTCTTTCTCGCTTGATGGGCGATGAGGTTTTACGGCAATCCATGGCTGAGAAGGCTATCGTTAATGTCAAACGTTTCGAGATAGAAACCATAGCGAATCAATGGCTTCATGTGTTTAACAACGTAATGAACGAAAAGAAATGAAGATATTGTTTCTTGTCTATCATGGATTCTCAGAACATAGCGGTATCTCGAAGAAGATACACTATCAGGTGAAGGGACTGCGAGAGAACGGCCACGACGTACATCTGTGCTACTACGACTTTGATGAGCGTGGACATAGTTGCCGTTATGTTGATGGTAAAGTGATAAAAGACTATGGTAAAGGAAAGTGGGCAGGTCTTCGCCAGCGAATGGACTACGGCTGTGTGTATGATTATTGCGTTAGAGAACAGGTTGCTCTCGTCTATGCCCGTTGTTTTATGAATGCGAGTCCATGGTTAATCCATTTCTTTAAGAAATTGAAAAAGGCAGGCATCCATGCTGTTACAGAAATTCCTACCTATCCATATGATGGAGAATTTGCTGGTGCTATAGGCTTGCAACGAATTAATCATATGGTAGACCAGCTGTTTCGCAAAAAGCTTTATCATTACATGGATGCAATGGTTACGTTTTCTGATTCAAAAGAAATCTTTGGCCAACGGACCATTAATATCAGCAACGGTGTAGACTTCGATAGTATACCTTTGCATTCATCCCCCACTTCTCACCTCTCACCTCTCCATTTAATCGGTGTGGCGGAGGTGCACTATTGGCACGGCTATGATCGTTTGATAGCCGGCTTGGGTGAATATTATCGTCAAGGCGGCCAACGTGAGGTTTTCTTCCACATCGTAGGAGGAATCTGGTCAGGCGATATGTACGGCTCTGCTTTTGCCCCAGGCATCCAGACACTGATTGATCAATATGGAATAAATGATAAAGTGGTTCTTCACGGACAGATGTTTGGTCCAGTGCTAGATGAATTGTTTGACCAGTGCCAGTTTGCTATTGGTTCGTTGGGACGTCATCGTAATGGTATCACCGTCATTAAGACATTGAAGAATCGCGAGTATGCTACTCGTGGCTTACCGTTTATCTATAGTGAACAAGACAGCGACTTCGACCAGCAGCCTTACGTCATTAAGGCTCCTGCCGACGAATCGCCTATTGACATCCAGCGTATTCTCGATTATATGGATTGTTTCCAGATGAAGCCTGAGGAGATTCGCAAAACCGTTGAACATCTTACCTGGAAAATACAGATGCAACAAGTTGTTGATGCCGTATTAAGGAAGGAGAACTCAGTATGAATTACGAAGTAACTATAGGTATACCTGTTTACAACGTAGAGAAATACGTCCGTGAGTCATTGGAGTCTGCTTTAGCTCAGACGTTTCCGAGTATCGAATTTTTGGTTTGTGACGATTGTGGAACAGACCACTCTATAGATATAGTTCGTGACTTGCAGCAGAACCACCCGCGGGGTAAGGATATCCGCATCGTCCGACAACCTCATAATATGGGGCTGGGATGTGGACGCAACCGCATGATTGCAGAGGCACAGGGACGATATATCTATTTTATGGATGCTGATGACTTGTTAAGTGCTAATGCCATTGAGCTGTTGTATCGACAGGCCAAGGAGTATGATGCAGACATCGTTTATGGTTCCATGGAGAAAGTTTTGCTTTATGACAATTGTAAACGGGAACGTAATGCAGATTATCCCAATATGGTGTTTTTAGAAGAAGACAAATTTGCCGAATGGGTTTACCGCCAATATGACCGATTACAAGCCTCGACGTGTAATTTCTTGATAAAGACTGCTGTCTATCGTGACAATCATATCCAATACAAACCTGTCAACTATTGGGAAGACTTCACCACTACGCTTGATTTGCCTACCTATGTTACCAAAGCGGTACTGCTGTCTGATGTGACCTACTACTATATATGTAGGGAAGGAACGATGTCTAATTACCAGACGCGCACACATATAGACCAGGCAGAAATCGTGCAGACCATGCAGGCGATACAGCTGTTGAAAGATGACTCTCTGCGGATAGCCGGGAAACCCTATATATCACAGCGTATGTTGAAACTGATGATGACCTGTTTCTATGTTGTTTGCACCGTACTAAGGAATGGCGATAAGATACAGCCTGCATTCTCTCGTCGGACATTGCGCGACTTTATGCGCTATCCTCTTCCGTTTTCACAGATATGCATGTTCCGAATGAATTGGTTTCAACATATAGTGCTTTACAGCATCGGAGTCCTGCCTCCTGTTTTTGCGATATTATTAGTGCGTTTAGTTGGCAAATACAAGAAACTAATATAGTCACGCCATGAACGAACCACAAAGAATCATATTGTCAATTGTTATTCCTATTTATAAGGTGGAGCAGTACATAGAGCGCTGTGTGCGTTCTGTGATGCAACAGGCTATGGACAATGAATTCATAGAGTGTATCTTTGTTGATGACTGTTCACCTGACGACAGCGTGTCATGTGTTGAACGTCTCTTGGCTGACTGGCAGGGAACGATAACGTTCGTCATTCTACATCACGAACATAATCGCGGACTATCTGCCGCCCGTAATACGGGAATTGAAGCTGCTCGGGGAGAGCTTCTGCTGTTTGTCGACTCTGACGACTACCTGCCCCCTGGCGCTATACGTTGTATGCTTGATGCCTATAGGGCCTTCCCCAATATTGACGTAATTGTCGGCAATGCTTTCCAGTGCGAGTGGGGTACTAACCAATTATCGCTACAGGGTACAGCGCCCGTCATCTATAATAGTCGTGAAGTCGTACTTCGGGCGATGTGTCGTCAGGAAATCTGTCGTTCTGCATGGAACAAGCTGGTTCGCCGCCAATTGGTTGTTGAACGTCGTTTATACTTTGATGAGGGATTGCTCTATGAGGATGTCCTTTGGACATCACACCTATTTTCGCATGTCGACAGCGTCATGTTACTGCCCCAAGTGACGTATGTCTACGAATATAATGCATCGTCCATTATGCAGACTACGTCGGCACGTGCTTCTCATGCTGTCCAAAGCTATACGCATATCTGCCGGCAGTTGCTGTGTCAAGACTATGGTACGTCGTTGGCAGTTGAGCAGCGTCTCTATGCTTTCGGCTTCTTACTTCGTGCTGTTGACATTGCATCGCAATACATTATTGACAAAGATGTCAGTACTTTCTTGTCTCAGACGAAACGTGAGATATTGCTCCAGACATTCCATAATGGAATGCTGGCTGTAGCCTTTTTTATGTTGAGCATGTATGCACCTTTTCGTTATATGTTTAAGTGGCGCTTATTTCGCAGCAATTTCGATCGGTTGGCAGATATAGTCAGAAAAATTTCGTAATAGCTATATTAGAATTATTAGAATTGGTGAATATGAAGATTGTCGTATTTCAAGGAGGTTTGGGTAACCAGTTGTTCCAGTATGCATTCTATCGCTATCTAGAACAGCAATGTGATATTAAAAGGTTATGCTATATCTTTGTAGAAAATGCTCATAATGGCTTTGAGGTCGATAAGTATTTTGAAACCAGTCTTCGTCCTGCTAACAAATTGTGGACTTTGTTATGGTGGTTTTCTGATAAGTTGCATAAGCGTGGTATCCGGTTCCTGACATCCTATGAGGATGATGAATGTCCTACGGCCAGACTGTTTGTAGAGGGATATTGGCAGCATCGTCGTTACCTTCATCCCAACTTGATTCGCTTCAAGGATATTCCCCTTGACAACCGTAATCTCGAAATAATAGAACAGATGAAAGATTGTGAAAGTGTCAGTATCCATATACGTCGTGGTGACTATATGTTACCTTATTTCCATCGTATCTACGGTGATGTCTGTACGTTGGCATACTACCAAAAAGCTATTGAAGTTGTTCGCAAGCAGTTACCTCAGGCACGTTTCTTTATTTTTTCCGACGATATTGAATGGACGCGTAATAATCTGATAGTAGAACGTGCTGTCTGTATTGATTGGAATGTAGGCGAAAAGAGTGTAATTGACATGTATATGATGACATATTGCAAGGCCAATATTATAGCCAATAGTTCATTTAGTTACTGGGGAGCTCGTCTGAATGTGAACGACCATCCTCTTGTTGTCTATCCGAAAAAGTGGTTTAACGCAGTCTTCACAGCTCCAGATATTTTTCCGAATATTTGGATAGGATTATAGAATAAAGTAAATGGATCATTCAATGCACATTCTCTATATATATCCAGAAATAACCATCAAGGGTGGGGCAGACAAAGTGATTGTCGAGAAGGCCAATTACTTTGCCGCTCATGGTTATAGGGTCACGTTAGTTACCGAGGCACAAATGGGTAGGGAACTGTCATTTTCTCTTGACGAGAAGGTGAGGCATATAGATATGGGAATTGATTTCAACCGTCAATATACTCAACATGGTATACGTAGATTGTGGACTTACTTAGGGCTGTTACATCAATATAAGAAAAAACTAGAGACAACACTCATGGAGGAATGTCCCGATATCGTAATTACGGCGATGGGACGCAGTATTGACTTTATTTCGAGTATACATGATGGTAGCATAAAGATTGGTGAGGCCCATAGCGTAAAGGCCAATGTGAGAAGCCTGAATGTGATGGAGCGGAAAGGTTGGCTTCGTCGCTTTATGGCTCGGCTCATCCGTTGGCATATCAGCAGGAAGGTATCACGCTTAAATGCAATGGTATTGTTGACACAGCAGGATGCCGACTGTTGGACCGAGGCCCAACAGACTTTCGTGATTCCTAATGCCGTTCCACAATTCCCAGAACGTTGCAGTACCTTGGATAATAAACAGATTCTGATGGTGGCCCGCTATAATGACGCCAAAGGATATAACTATATGGTTGAAGCGTGGCAAAAGGTGCATGAGCGCCATCCAGATTGGACGCTGAATGTGTATGGCTCTGGTGAGTTGCACGACGACGTCATTCGTTGGATTCAGCAGCGCCATCTGAGCACAAGCATGGTGCTACACGAACCTGTCGACAATATTATGGAGCAGTATCTTGACAGTTCCATCTTTGTGATGAGTTCCCGCTATGAAGCATTCCCGATGGTTCTGCTTGAGGCTATGGCCTGTGGCGTGCCCTGTGTGTCATTCGACTGTCCTCATGGTCCTCGCAATATCATTCGAAATGGTGAAGATGGCTTGTTGGTAGAATATCTTAATCCACAGGCCTTGGCCGATGGTATTTGCAGGCTGATAGAGGATGAGGCTTTGAGAAAGCAGCTTGGTGCAAAAGCCAGGCAGAATATTCAGCGTTTCTCGCAGTCTGTCGTGATGCATCAATGGACGGAATTGTTTGATACCTTAATAAGTCAACGCCGCCCATGAAGATTGTGTATGTATATCCGGCAGTGGCTGCCAAAGGTGGTGTGGAACGCATCTTGGTTGATAAGATGAACCTCTTGGCCCGTGAACTTGATTGTGAGGTGTATCTGTTGACTTATAATCAGGGGGCGCATCCTGTTTCTTATGCGTTAGACAAGCGCGTTCGTCATATTGACTTGGATGTGCGTCTCCATGCCAAGTACCGCTATCGGGGACTGTGCCGTCTGTGGGAGGGCTGGAAACGTAGTCGTTGGCTGTGTCAGCGTCTGCAGCGAACTTTAAAAGAAATAGCCCCAGATGTGTTGGTGACAGCCACTTTTGGCGATCTTTCGCTGCTGTTGCGGTTGAAGGGGGCGACGCCATTGGTTGTTGAGTCGCATGGTGGCTACGACCATCTGATAGACTATCCTTTGATGAATTGGAAACACCGTAGGGATATTTGCACTCGCTATCGTTTGTTGAAAAATGCAGATGCTATTGTCTCGCTGACAGAGAGTGATGCGCGGAAGTGGCGCACGGCGTACCCTCAAGTACAAGTAATACCCAACGTCGTTCATCTGAATCCGACAGATCAATATAGTGAGCTTGCTCAGAAACGTATCCTCTTTGTAGGACGGCTGGCAGAGCAGAAAGGTATTCCAGAACTTATCGCCGCGTGGCGCATAATATATGAGCGCCATCCAGATTGGCAATTGGATGTATATGGCGAGGGAGAATTGGCGCGTATGTGCCAATCTGTGAAAGGGCTGCAGGTCTTTTCGCCTGTTGATGATATCTGGTCAAAATATGGTGAGAGTTCTGTGTTGGTATTGACCTCACGCTGGGAGCCGTTCGGCCTGGTGATTCCCGAGGCGATGTCATGCGGAGTGCCTGTAGTGTCCTTTGAGGGCGATGGCCCCAGCAGTATCATTTCCGATGGCAAGGATGGCTTCCTCGTCAAGAATCGGGATATTACAGTTTTTGCAGATAAAGTCTGCCAACTGATAGAGGACGAAACACTTCGTCAGCGTATGGGACTGACAGCCCGTCACGTTGCTCAGCGTTATTCAGCGTCATATATAATACCTCAATGGAAACGATTGTTCACCCGTCTTTCCCATTTCTAAATCATTAGTAATTATGGCAAACTGGTACGATAAATACATGACCGTTTACGGCAAGCCCTTTGCGGAGGTGCCGGAAGAAGTGATAAAAGGTACGCGCGAACGGCTGGCACGTCTGCAGAGTGCAGAACCATTGGCCAGTATCGTGGTGATAGCCTATAACGAGGAGACACACCTGCAGGCTTGTCTGTGGGCTATCAGCGAGATACAATGTAAGTATCCCGTCGAGATTATCGGTGTCGACAACGATTCGAAGGATCGTACGGCCGAGATCTATGAACGCTCGGGCATACCTTTTTATACGGAGTACCAGCACTCTTGCGGCTATGCGCGTCGTTGTGGCTTGCAGCATGCCAAAGGGCGTTTTTATTTTGATGTGGATAGTGATACACTCTATCCGCCTCAGTACTATGAACTGATGCTCGAACAGTTGCTGAAACCAGGTGTCAGCTGTGTGTCGGCAACGTGGAGCTATTTTCCTGATGAGCATCACTCAAAACTGAGTCTGCGCCTATTTGAGATGTCGCGCGACCTCTTCCTGTGGATTCAGCATTTTAAGCGTCCTGAGCTCAGCGTTCGTGGTTTGGTGTTTGCCTATAATGCCGACTACGGTCGTCAGGAACCTTATCGTGTAGACATCATTCGTGGCGAGGATGGCTCTATGGCGCTGAATCTGAAAAAGTACGGCAGAATCGTCTTTGTGCGTGATCGTCGTTGCCGTGCTATCACGGGTTATGGCACCATTGGCCAGCAGTCCATATGGCAGAGCTTTGTCAATCATGTGCGCATACAACTGAAGGATATCACGCGCATTTTCTATTCAACCGACCATTACGAAGATAGCGAGGACAACAAGGTTAAATCCTGATAAGGACCGAGCCATTGGCCGTTTGAACGACATAGACGCCTCGGCTCAAAGCGGGTAGGGGTAGCGTTGTGTGTGTCTGGGTGACTGGGAGCGTTGTCTGGTATTTCACCGCACCATTGGTACTGTAGATGGTGAAGCTGAAAGGTGCCTCGGGCAACTGGTCGAACAACAGGTGCAATTGTCCGCCTTCTGCCCAGATGCTGACATCTTTTGCCTGTGTCTGGCTGATTTCCTTGATTCCCGTGATGCCAAGTACGTCGAGCAATCCTCGGTAGGCGTCAATCTCGCCATAGCCGTAGCGGTTGTTGGGGTAGGTGAGTGTCGGCTCCGGATGCTGGCAGGTACGACTCAGTACACCCATGATGTCGTCGCGCGTCAGCAACGGGTTGGCCTCCAGCCATAACGCAATCGTGGCTGCAACTATAGGTGTCGACATCGACGTACCGCTATCCACTCGCCAGGGATACTGTCGGCCGTTAAACTCGGAAAAACCTATGCATCCTCCTGTCGCTGTGGGATGGTGTTCCATGTAGACGCTGTTGTGACTTCCGTTGACGTTGGTGCCAGGTGCCGTCACGTCGGGTTTGTTGATTCCGTTCATGGCGGGACCTGTCGACGAGTAGGTGGCCCACAGGCCTTGTTCGCCACCATAGCTGTTCTGGTGGTACTTGCCGTCGATATCTCTTCTGTACATGCGGTGCGTTGTCGCTCCTACACAGATGACTGATGGGAAGCAGCCTGGTGCCAGGATGTTGTGTCCTTTGGTCGCTGCATTCCAACGTTTGTCGGTATCACGATTGGCAAGCTTGGCCGACGAACTGCCGAAGATTTCCACACGACTGTCCTGCCCCTCTGCTACCAAGGCGATGTGTGGCAATTGCCTTAGTTCTCTGTTGGCAGTCATTTCCAACAGATACATCGTGATACCCTCTTCGAACTCCGAGGCATATTTGCTGACGCTGACGGCGCATGTGTCCTCATTGATAAACAAAGTGTCAACGAGTGACTTCTCCAACCGCTCGTCATCCAAGGCTATGCGAAGCGTCTGGGTGACTGTCGAGCCGTCACCATAGGCATAGAGCACGATATTGATGTATCCGTTTGCTTTTAACATATAGCGTGCCGCTTTCTTGTTGGCGTCGATGAAGGCCCCTGCCGCAGCTACTCCCTCAGGCTTCTCGGCATACGTAGTATACAGGCTCTCGTTGCCTGCTGAGGCCACAATGATACGGCCTGGTCCCGTCAGTCGTTCCAGAAACTCACTGAACAGTCGGTCTTCCTCGTCCAGATAGGGCGTGTAGCCTTCGCTGAACGATGCCACACAGGGCTTGCCCTGCTGGTCGGCATAGTCGAAGAGATATTTGAATCCCAGCGCGTCTGTTGCCGACGTATATTTGTAGTAGTCTTTCGGGTTGATGTAGATGGTGTCGTTGGTCACCGCATTGGCCACCAGACAGATGTCGCTGTCGAAGGCCACCCCGCGATAGGGCGTGTCGTAACCGCTGCCTGCGGCAATGCCCAGCGTGTGGGTACCATGACACTCGGTCGGACTGTCTGTGGCGCAGCGTTGTGCGAGTATGGCGTCAGTCCCCACGAAGTCGCGACCTACGGGAAAAGCACTGCCAATGGTGTCTGGCGACAGCTGGTCCCAGAAAGCACTAATGCGACAATGTTGTGTCGCCGTGTCGTAGAAGTTCGGGTGTGTCAGGTCGAAGCCTATATCCATCAGTCCCACGACCACTCCGCGACCTGTAAAGGCGGCATGCTGTGGCGTCGACTCCCATACGGGAAGCAGGTCAATCACCTTAGGCACCGTGTCCATCAGTGTGTGGGCCGGTTGGCTGGCCTCGATACGACTGATAGCCGGATGCTGGGCGAGTACCTCGACCTGCGACAGCGGGATGGTGGCAATGCTGATATCACCCAGTCGGGCGTATGTCGTACAGCCATAGTCGCTCAGTACTGCCTCGTCGTTTGTCTCGACGAAAGCTGTCAGGTAGCGTGGTGCCGCTGCTGCTCTCCGTTGACTCTGCTGCGTGCTTACAGCCTGCCGTACCCATGCCGACAGTTTGCGGCTTTGCGCTGTGGCATTGAGTGCAAGCAATAGGAGCAGGGTGGCTATTGCCCATGTGCTTATCTGTGTCTTTGGTCTCATAGCTATGTCGTAAGCTTCGCTGCAAAGTTACAAAATTAGTGAGAGAAAAGAGAAAGACGTGATAAAAAAATGGTTTAGATATTGCGTAATTGGCGTAATATCTGTATCTTTGTAACCCAAATCGACGATAAATAAATTATAAGAACTATGATACGTAAAACAATTGCAGTACTTTTCGCCTTCTTTGCAGTTTACAATGGAGCGCTTGCTACAGAAACATTTATCACTTTCACTCCCCAGAGCGAGACGCTGTCGCTGAAGGATGCCACCATTGGCTATAGTGAACAGGAATACGAAGGGGTGAAGATGGCCATTCAGAATCTTCGTGAGGACATGTGGCATGTGCTCGGCACCATTCCTGCCGAATCGAAGGATGCTCCCACCATCTTGATTGGAACCTTGGGCAAGAACAAAGAGATAGACAAACTGAAGCTGACCGACCTGAAAGGGAAGCGTGAGAAGTATATCATCACCACCGTAGGCCAACAGCTGGTTATTGCTGGTAGCGACAAGCGCGGTACCATCTATGGCATCTACGAGTTGAGCCGTCAGTTAGGCGTGTCACCTTGGTATTGGTGGGCAGATGCTCCTATTGCGCAACACGACAATGCTTATGTCATCAAAGGTTCTTATACCGATGGCGAACCTGCTGTTGAGTTTCGCGGCATCTTCCTCAACGACGAGGCTCCCTGCCTCACTACTTGGGTAAAAAACACCTTCGGTACCGAATATGGTGGTCGTGCGTTCTATGCTAAAGTCTTTGAACTGATTCTTCGTCTGAAGGGCAATATGATGTGGCCCGCCATGTGGGGATGGGCGTTCTATGCTGATGATCCAGAGAACGGCCGTCTGGCCGACCGTATGGGTGTGATGATGGGTACCTCCCACCACGAGCCGATGGCCCGCAACCATCAGGAGTATGCCCGCCACCGCCAGAAGTGGGGCGCCTGGAACTACCAGACCAATCAGGAAAAACTCGACCAATTCTTCCGTGAGGGTATCGAGCGTATGAAGGGTACTGAGGACATTGTGACCATTGGCATGCGTGGCGATGGCGATGAGGCCATGAGCGACAAGGCCGACACCAAGCTGATGGAGCGCATCATCAACAACCAGCGCCGTATTATCAAGGAAGTGACGGGCAAGCCTGCCGAGAAAACCACTCAGGTATGGGCACTGTATAAAGAGGTACAGGACTACTATGATGCCGGCCTTAAGGTGCCCGACGACGTGATGATTCTCATCAGCGACGACAACTGGGGCGATATCCGTCGTGTACCCATCAACGAGAAAGAGCGTAGCCGTAAGGGCGGCTGGGGTATCTATTATCATGTGGACTATGTGGGTGCTCCACGTAACTCCAAGTGGCTCAACGTTACGCAGACGCAGCAGATGTTCGAACAACTGTCGCTGGCCTACGACTTCGGCATCCGACGCATGTGGATTCTGAATGTTGGCGATTTGAAGCCGATGGAGTATCCCATCCAGCTCTTTATGGATATGGCTTGGCATCCGAAGGAATATACCCAACAGACTGTTACCGACCATACCCGTCGCTTCTTCGCTTCTGCTCTTGGTCAATCTTCAATCGCAGATGAAGCTGCCGATATCTACAACCGCAACTGCCAGTATATGGCTCGCGTCACACCAGAGATGCTCGACGCTGAAACCTATAATATCGAGACGGGTGAATGGCGCCAGGTGGCCGACGACTACCAGCGCTTGGAACTACGTGCTTTGCGACTCTATGAACAGATTCCTGCCAATGCACGTGATTTCTATCGCCAGTTGGTGCTCTTCCCTGTGCAGGCCATGGCCAACCTCTACGATATGTACTATGCACAAGCCATGAACCATCGTCTGGCTAAGGCGGGTAGCCCTGATGCCAACGTGTGGGCCAATCGTGTGGCACAATGTTTCCGTCGCGACTCGCTGCTCTGTGCTGCCTACAACACCGATATTGCCGGTGGCAAATGGAATGGTATGATGATTCAGAAACATATTGGATACCGCTCCTGGAACGACAACTTCCGCGCAGATATGCTTCCCGCTACCACCACCGTTCCCGCTGGTTCTTCGACTAAAGATCGAAGTGTGGCGTTGCAATCTCCAGTGGGCTACACCTTCCAGCCCAGCAACGGCTATGTCTCGATGGAGGCCGAACACTACTATCGTGCCGAGGCTTCGCAGGGTACCCAGTGGAGCGTTTATCCCTATTATGGTCGCACACGTAGTGCTGTGGCCCTGACGCCCTACACACAGCCTGTCGGCAATGCTTCGCTGACCTATCGTTTCGCCCTGCCTGAAGGCACCCAGCAGGTCAAGGTGCGCATCATCGTCAAGTCAACCCTTGACTTCCTGAATGTTGGCGGTCACGAGTGTCTGGTCAGCCTTGATGGTGGACAGCCTGAGACCATCAACTTCAACAAGACCCTTCTCGACAAGCAACCCTATATGTACTCCGTGTTCTATCCGACGATAGCCCGTCGCGTTATCGAGAAGGAAGTAACGTTGCCTGTCGGTAAGGATGGCATTCACGAGCTGACGCTGCGTCCGCAGCATCCAGGTCTGGTCTTTGAGAAGATCGTTGTTGACTTTGGTGGCTACAAACCCTCCTACCTGTTTATGAACGAGTCGGACTATTTTGCCGCTGGCATGAAATAGTCCGACTCCTATTCAGGGTCTCCTGATAAAGCGACCGTTCATCGTTTGATGAGTCTCACGCCGTAGATCTCGCCAATCTGCTTGCCAGGCTTGGCCACGAATTTCACGCGGACCTGCTTCTTGCCTTTCAGCAGTTCGGCAGGGATGTCGTAGGTCTCATAGACAAACTTGGAGATGCGGTATTTGCCGGTGTTGTTGACCGACGTCACCAGCTGGTCGTCGACGAGAATGTCGAACTCGTGGCTCTTCCATTCGCCTACACCCCAGTACTGCAGGCGCAGGGCGAGGTCGGTATTGCCGGCGGTTTGCATCAGATAGCTGAAGTAGTTGCCGTTGCGGGCATCACGGAAGAAGACGTCATTGGTATTGCCCGTAAACGAGTGGTCGGTTTCCATAAAGTGGTCGCTCTCAGGCTGTTGCTCGCCCGGCTGTACCTTGTCGGTGGTGCGGGCTTCCAGCTCCTGTCGCTCCTGCTCCTGTTTGGCCAGATTGTCGAGGTAGCCCTGGTAGTTGTCTTCCGACAGTGCCAGCCAGTACATCATGTAACGGCTGTCGTGCAGTTCGAAGAACGGCATCAGCTCATTGGCCCCATTGGTCTCATTGGGCTTATTGACCATCTTGGTCGTCAGCGTGAAGTGCAGCGGCTTGCCGGCCACAGGCTGCAACTGGTTGGCAATGCTCTCGATATCGTTGTTGATCAAGATGGGTGCCTGGTCGATGGGCAGCTTCTTGCCCACGGCCAACTGTCCGAAGCGGCTGTCGTCGGCTATCAGCATGGCGAGGTCTTCCGTACCCGTCTTCATGGCCAGCATAATGGGCCCGTGCATCAGGGCGACATACTGCGTGAGGTTAGGCAGATATTTTACGCTGTTGTGCATGGGGAAGGACACTTCCACCACGTCGCCCTTCTTCCATTGGCGGTCGATGGTGACATAGCTTGACGGACCCGTAATGATGCTGACGGGCTGGCCGTTCACCTTTACCGAGAACTGGCCTGGGCTGACCCAACCCGGATAGCGCACCTGTAGGGCAAACTTACCCTTTCCCTTAGTGATGGTGATTTTACTTGTCTCAGCATAGGGGAATGCCGTTTCCTGCTTCAGCGTGAGGCCCTTCTCGCGCCAGTTCAGCTCAGAGCTGACGAAGAGGTTCACAAACAGGGCGTCGCCCACGTGGGTATAGATGAACTGTCCGTACTTGCCGTGATTCTCCATTCCCGTTCCCACGCAGCACCACATAGCCTCGTTGGGTGCCGAGTAGTTACGGTAGTGGCGTGGGCGGGCTGAGGTGAAATACACGTAGCCGCCGTGCTCAGGATGCTGCGACGAGAGGATGTGGTTGAACGTTGCCAACTCGTAGTAGTCGGCATAGCGGGCCTCCGGATTGCGGCGGTGCAGGTCCTCGGTCAGCTTAAGCATATTATTGGTGTTGCAGGTCTCAGGACCGTCGATGTCCTGCACAAAGTCCTGACAAGCCTCGCGGCTGGGGAAGTGTTCACGGCGCGAGTTGCCACCAAAGGCCAGCGAGCGTTCGCCCGTCACGATATCCCAGAAGAAGGCGCCGGCCGTGTGGTATGCCTCGTCGCCAGCCAGTTCGGCTATGCGCTCAAAGCCTATCACCTTCGGCACCTGCGTGTTGGCGTGCATGTTGTCCAGACAGTCGCGACGCTGCGACAGCGGGGTCAGCAGCCGGCGGTGCGAGAAACGCTTGGCTGCGTCGAGGTACTTTCTCTCACCCGTCATCGCGTAAGCATCGGCCAGCACCTCGTTCATGCCGCCATGCTCGGTGTCGAGAGCGTGTTCCACCTGTGCGTCCGTGAGCTCTGCCGTCAGGTCGATGGCCCAGTCGCAGAAGCCTAAGAACAGCTGTCTGGCCTGCTCGTTGCCGCAGTAGAGCCATGCGTCGCGCAGGCCGGCATACATCTTGTGGATATTATAGAAAGGTACCCACGCACCATAGTACGCGCCGAAGTTGCCCTTTTTGAAACCGCCCCATACACGGTCGCTGCCAGGCACGCCGCCCACGTAGCCCTTACCCCAGTCGGGGTGGTTCTTCGCATTGGCGTCGGCACAGCGTTGCAACTCGCTGATGAAGTAGTTCATGCGCTCTTCACACTCTTTGCTGCCCGTAGCAGCATTGATGGCCATCGCCGTCAGATAGTGGCCACCCACGTGTCCGTCCAGTCCGTCCCAGTTGCGATATGACTGCCCCTTCGGTGTCAGCCCAGCCTCCTTCAGATACGGTGCCAGCAGGCGGTCGCAGTCGTACTGCAACAGCGTCTTGATGTTCAGGTCGCGTGCCCGCTTCAGCGGACCGTCCAGCAGGGTTACGTCAGCGAGGGGAAACTCGTCGGCATACAACTTCTCTTGTGCGTGACCAGCCACCACAGCGGCCGTCATCAGCATGGTTACCAGTGTTCTCTTCATATACTCTTATTTTATTTTAGGCAATGTGAAAATGAATAGTTGATATTTCGAGTGCAAAGATAACACTTTTTTCCCATTTTTTCCACCATATCGCGATATATTTCCGAAAAAAGAGGGCGTGACATAAGAAGGTTACCACAGGAAATCTTCTTGCCAACCGTCATATTGTATGTCGCCCGTCCATCCTTCCTCTTGGCAGATTCGGGCTATCTGCTGTTGCTGTTCAGGAGGAATGGGACGCTCGCCATTACGATATTGGTAGAAGCGGGTGCGCGTGAAAAGGTTGATGAGGCGCTGCTTGATGTTTTTGGCCACTGCATAAGGAATGTCGTCAAAGAGGTGCATGAAACCGACGGCGTACTGCACCTTAACATTCTGACGGTAGTACTTGCACTCTCCGGCCCTGACGTCAGGGTTCATGGGGTTGATGGTGGTCAATGCGTAGTCCTCGACGCCACTATGCTGGCCTGTCAGCCAGTGCAGACAGGTCTCATGGCGTGGGCACTCGTTGACGAAGCACTGCAGGTAGTGGAGCGACTGTTGGCGGAATCTTTCTTCGATGGTCATAGTTCTAAAGGCTTTTTCTTATTACATGGATGTTATTTGTCGCAAAGATACGAAATAATTTTGTGATAGACAAACAATTTCTATAGAAAGGAATATAAAATATAACGTCACTTCGTCACTGTCTTTGTAAGCTATTAAATATAAGGCAATTAAGTAGTGATGTTATATGGTGATGTTATAGATGATAACGTCACTTCTTGGCTATTTCTTTTACTTTTTAGCATTAATATTAACTTAATATATTGATTAACAATGTGTTTCTAATGCAATTATTATTGCCAAACAAAGTGTTTTGCATAGAAAAACAAAGTATTTTATATGAGAAAACAAAGTGTTTTGCATGGTGAGAAAGTGTGAAACAACATGTTTTAGCATATACTAAACACAAAAACACTTTTCACGACACATCAAAAAAGTGACGTTATGGCACGAGAAAATGACGTTTAATGTCACCTATTAAAATAATGATATTCAATGGAATAAATAAGAAAGTGACGAGGTGAAGTTATAAAGCAGAAGTTTTTCTGAAAGATTGTTTTGTAGTCTCAACCTTTTTTCGTACCTTCGCAGCAGGAACTTAAAACAAACAATAGCTATGTCAGAAATCACACTCATCAAACCCTATCGCCAGTCGGAAACATTGCGTCTCTATACCGAGACAGACATCGTAGAACTGTTGAGGAGCAAGGATTATACAGAACTCATCAACGACCTGCGCAGCTACTATCCGATGCTCGAGCTGAGGCGTGAGGCTGACGGCTCAGTCAGTGGTAGCGACCTCATAACCAACAAGTTGCCGCGCATCTGCTTTGCCTCGAAGATGGAGAACCGCAATCGCCAGCGCGTCACGTTGGGCTATACTGGACTGGTGCTGCTCGAGGTCAACAACCTGACGGGATACGTCGAGGCCGACGCCATTCGCAAGGGTGCCGGCGAGGTGCCCCAGACGCTGATGGCCTTTGTGGGTGCTTCAGGGCGTAGCGTGAAGATAGTGTGTCGCGGTGAACTGTTCCCCAGCGAACGAAAGGACGGCGGGGCGTTGCCCATGACAACCGAAGACATTGCCCTGTTCCACGAGAACCTCTACGAACGTGCCCGTTTGGCCTATAATGCGCAGCTGGGTGTGACCATTGAGAAATTGGAACCGCGCGTCGACCGCACGTGCTACGTCAGCAAGGACGATGAGGTGGTATACAATCCGATGGCTATCCCGTTCTATGCTCGTGCCGAAAAGCCAACGCAGGCCCTTTCGCTGGTTCGTACGTCAACACTTGAAAAGGAGAAGGACTATCCAGGAGTGAACCGCCATTTCACGCAGCATCAGATCTTTGAGTTCAACCTCTCGAAAGCCTACGACGAGTGTGAGGGGCTGCTGGGTGACGACCTCGCCCATGCCTTGCTTACCCGACTGGCCATTCATTGTCTGGAGACGGGCATCCCAATGGCGGTAGCCCGCCGTATGACGCGTTACCGTTCGGCAGACCTCGGTGAGAATGATGACCTCATCAACGAGGTGTTTGCTAACGTCTATCGGCCGGAGGTGATGAAGCGCTACGAGGAACGCAAGGGTTACAAGCCCGAGAAGAACATTCCCGCCGAGACGCTGCTGACGATGAAGATTGACGTATTCCTGAACGAGAACTACGAGATACGAAAGAATGTGATGCGCGGCGTGGCGGAGTTCAGGGCCCGGACGGGCATCGGATTCTCGTTCCGCGACCTGACGGAAGAGGCGCGCAACAGCATCACCATGAAGGCCCTGCGACTGGGTATCAAGTGTTGGGACAAGGATATCCGCCGCTACGTCAACTCGGAAGACATTGAACTGTACGACCCGATGAACGAATTCCTGGAGTCGCTGCCCGCATGGGACGGCAAAGACCGTGTGAAAGAACTGGCGCGGCGCATTCCCACCAGCTATGAGGAGTGGCCCGAGTTGTTCCACCTGTGGATGCGTTCGATGGTGGCCATGTGGATGGGCAAGGGTCAGCTGACGGGCAACTCGCTCGTACCTATATTAATAGGTCGTCAGGGTTGTGGAAAGTCTAGTTTCTGTCGCATCCTGTTGCCCAACAACCTGCGCGACTACTATAACGACCGTATCAATTTCAAGAACGAAACCGACCTGAATCTGGGACTGACGTCGTTCGGCCTCATCAACCTCGATGAGTTCGACAAGATTACCCAGCGCCAGCAGATCGTATTGAAGTACCTCGTATCGACTTCCGACCTGAAATTCCGTCCGCCCTACGGCAAGGCCTATTCGGAACATCGCCGCTTCGCGTCGTTCATCGGCACCACCAACGAGATGATGCCGCTGACAGACCCCAGTGGAGCCCGCCGCTTCGTCTGCGTAAAGGTCGAGGGCGACATCGACTTCCGCACGCCCATCGGCTATGCCCAGCTTTATGCCCAGCTGCTACACGAAATCAACAATGGCGAGCGCTACTGGCCGACGCGCGAACAGGAACAGCAGCTCATACAGCGAAACCTTGCCTACCAGCAGGTCAGCGGACTCGGCGAGATGCTGCTCTCCGTCCTAGAACGTCCCGCAAACAATGAAGACGGCCAATGGATGTCGCTCAAAGATATCTCGGCACTCTTGAAACAGCACTTTAACGGTTATAAAGAAGAGGCGGGCACCTTCCGCAAAATCGGCTCCTACCTCAGCCGTCCGGAGTACCAGTTCAAGAGCAAGCACACGAATACCGGCACCGTATATTGGGTGAAGATGAGGGAGTAAGAAGAATGCGTGTCTAAAATATTGCCTTTTGCGGTGGTCGTTTGCTGAAGAAAAACGGGTGTTCGCTGAAATAAAATAGTGTCGATTAAACTTTTCATGTTTTGTTGTATCAAAGAAGCAGAACAACACAAAAACAACAACATAAAAGTTTAACACAAAAACGAAACGAACATGAAAAAGATGATTTTAACACTGGTGGCCATGATGGCAGTAATGTCTGGTTTTGCAAAGAGTAGTGCAGACAAACGATTCGACATGAGTTGCGATATCTATCGCCTTTCGGTCACGCTCGACCTGGACGAAGAGCAGATGGATGCCGTAGAAATGATTCAAGACCGATTCAGCGACGAGATGCAGGCGCTGGCCTCGCTGAAGGGCTGGCAGCTAAGACACGGCATCCGTCAGACGGTCAGAAAGGATGCTGAACAGATGAGACAGGTGCTTAACGACAAACAGTTCCACACCTATATGCGCATCCTTGCTGCAACGCTGAGAAACAGACATCTCTAAACGGGGTTAAGGAAGGATTACGGACTGCCTTAGGGGGGTGTCGAACTGATAACACCAGTTGCCTTGGGCATCACGCAGATTACCGCGGGGACCATGATGGTTCCCGCTTTTCATGTAGTCGCCATTGACGGCATAGCGTACTTTGCAATCGGTGGGGGGAGCGGAACAGGTGATCTTGGCACATATCCCTTCGATGGTGACGTCTTTGGTGATGTCCTTGTTGTCTTTGCTGACGATGCTGAAACCATAATGGGCGGCCTTGCTTACTTGGATGGTGTCGAGCAGCAGAGGGGATGAGGTGTTGAAGTGTATGATGACGGTATCTTTGTGTGACTCCAGCTTCGTGGGTATAAGTCCGCGGTAGCGTTTGCTCCCCTGAAGAATGCCCAACACGGAACGTGCGGCAAGCAGGCCGATGGCTTGCTGACCCTCGGCATCGATATGTATTTTCTCGTTGACGCAGGGGTAGGGATAGGTGGGGCCGCTGGCCCAGAAGTAAGGATTGTCCTGTAAGAGTTCTACAAAGGTCTGGGGCACCTCTGTTTCGCGACAGATGTAGTTTGGGGATTTGAAATGCTCAGCTCTTGATAATGAATTGGACTGATAACAGATGAAGGGAATGGAGTCCTTCTGGTGCGTTATCTGCAGAATATCATCGTTCATGTCCTTCCATATATGTGTCAGCATGTCACGATAACAGGTGCTGGGGTAGTCCACAATGTCCGATTCTCCTTGCATCCAGCAAATGGCAGGCACAGTGAAGTCCCATCCTTTCTTTTGGGCGGTCTCGTAGGCAGTCTTGATGTTTTCTATGAATCGTTGATAGGGAGCAGCTCCTTTGCTCAGGCCGGCAATGGCTGTTGCACCCTGTCCGCCAGGAAAGATGCAGATGAGCGTGTCTTTGCCAAGGTGGTCGGCCAGCACCTGTGCCATCTTGTAGACAGACAATTCGTAGGCTCGTTTCTTGTAACCAATTGCCTTTTTAGCCCATTGCTTAAAGCCGTCGTTATCGAAATATCCGAAATGGTGGTCTAGGTTCTCTGTAACGATGCGCCCGTCGGCATAGGCGGCCAGCGAGTCGAAGTCGGTCAGTCGCTCGGCTTCCTCACCAAGTGCGAGACTCTGGCCGTAGACAGGAATACACAAGACTACGCGGTGGTCTGCCGACTCTTGTGAGCAGGCGCATAACAGTAGCGCGGTTGTGACAAAAAAGAAGATAGTATGCTTCATGCTTTGATGTTCTTAAATGATGGTTTGCCATTGCGCAACAATCTGAGGGAGGCCAAAGCGATGGGCAATGGCGTAGGCTTCTTCCGCTTTCTTTTTTACGTCAAGGGTGGTAGCCTCGTGGAGTTTGGAGGCTAACGCGATGATATCGCCGTTGGGGAAGTAGAGGGCGAAGTCGCCCAGAAGTTCTTTGCTGGTAGGCAGGTCGCTGCTGACGACGGGCAGACCGTGGGCCATCGCCTCGACGAGAACAAGACCGAAGCCCTCCCAACGGGAGCTGAGTACGAAGACCTGCGCCTGAGAGTAATAGTCTTGTATGTGGTGGGTGAAGGGGTGTAGACGGATGCGGCTGTCCAAATGATAGTCGGCAATCATCTGACGGTATAGCGGCTCTTCAGGTCCTTCGCCCACAATATCTAACGACCACTCACTGTCTTGTTGTGCAAACAAGTGGAAGGCCTTGATCAGCAGGTCGAAGCCTTTGTGACGGTGGGAGAAGCGCCCCACGGCGAGAAACTTTTTGGAATCGCCTCGCGATGGTGAGCCAGGCTGCAGGGTCAACGGATTATAGATGACCTGAGTGGGGAAATGGTATTTTCGTGCGTCGTCGTGGCTCAGTACAACGGTAGCGTCTAACTTCTGCAGTTGGTATTCATAGTGTTTGCGTAATTCGGGACCGATATAGAGGGAACCGTTGCCAAAGAGCGCCTCGTAGGAGTTGTGAATCCAGCCAATCAGTCTTACTCCCTTTAATCGTTTCCTGCAGGCTGCCAGGCGGACGGCCAGTGGGGCGTGTACTCCGATGATGACATCATAGTGGCCAGTCTGGAGAATCTTCGCCAGTGCGTCACGCTTCTCAGACGGGAATGAACTGTGGGCATAGCCATGAGAGGTCCACTTCGTCTGTGGCAACAGCTTGCGATACAGATAGCTGTAGGCCTTGCAACAACAGTTCTTCCACTGTGGAGTAGGAGGGTAGGCGAAGAAACGGTAATGGATGTCGGCTTCGTTCAGGTCGTAGAGCGAAGTGTCCTGTGTAGCCGGATGGTCGAAGGTAACAATGGTCACATCGTAGTCCTTCGCCAACTGCTTGGCAATGACGGCCGTGACGCGCTGTACACCTCCAATGGAGAAGATTGAGTCGGTGAGGAAACAGATCTTTTTCATTCTATAGCTGCAAAATAGTTCTTGGCATATATTTCCTTGTCGAAGAGTTTAGAGCGTTCAAGGGATGCTTGGGACATCCGTTCGCGTTTCTCTGGATGATGGTAGAGGTCAAGGATGCTTGTGGCAAGATGCTCAACGATATGGTCTCTTTCTAAAATCGTTGCTACCCCTTCACAAATCTCAGGAATGCCGCCACAGCGTGTGGTAATGAGTGGTAATCCTGCTGCCATAGCTTCCGCAATGGTCAGCCCAAAGGGCTCTTCCCACATGGACGGTAAGACGGAAATGTCTGCCATTTTCAGATAGGATGGAATGTCTGTATAGTCGATATAGCCAGTAAAAAGAACTTTGTTTCGTACAGCGCGCGTTTCTTCCTCTAAACTCTTGATGAATGGTGAGGGAGTCTTGTCGTGTCCGTAGAAACTGGCACCGATGATGAGCAGCTTTAAGTTTGGAATGGTGGACAACAGTCTGATGGCCTGAATCAGTTCCAAAACACCTTTCTCTGGTGTCAGTCTGCCATTGAAGACCAGCACAAAATCGTCGTCTTTCAGCCCTATCTGCTCACGTGACTGTGGCTTGGCGTTATAGAACCGTTGGGTATCAATTCCGTTAAGCACGGTTCGGCATTTCGTGTCGTCTGCAGCAATGGCCTGTACACAGCGGGTGATATAGGCCGAGGTATTGATAATGCGTGACGTGGCGTCGTAGATCTGCTGGTATTGTCGAACCTGTGGGTTCAAGTAATCATTCTCCTGATGTATCACTAGTCTGGCAGAAGTGTTGCCTGTAAGTTTCAGCACAAAGCCAGGACGATTTTCTACGATGATGACGTCGTAAGGCTGTCGACAGGCATGCCGCATGGATTGTTGCAGGAAGTATTCGACGGAATAGTGGTAATAGTCGTCACTCTTCCGTAATCGCTTGAAGAGTCGTTTCATGACCTTTGCCACATAACTATTCATGTTGATATAGCGGTAGTGGTTGACCTTTGACTTCTGTGCAGGATGCTTTTCTACATCTGGATGCCATATGCTATACACTGTGATGTCGTGTAGAGTGTGATGGTCGTTGTACTCCAGACAGAAGTCTAAAAGATTCTCCACGGCTCCTCCTTGAACGGCAGGAACGGGTAATACGCCAGCTGTTATGATTCCAATTTTCATGTCAAATGTCTTTTGTCCAGAATGTTTCGGTATTCTCTCCGCTGGCAAAATGGTAGAAGTCTGACACGACAGAGAAATCCGCATCCTCAAAGGCTTGGTCTTTCGCTTTGATAAAGCATAAAGGTACTTCGCCAATGAATGAAGCCCAGCGGCTGTAAGTACTCCATGGTCCTAAAATGCGATCACAGAGAGAAAGCGTATAGAGGTCGAGAATATCACCTGAAGGCTCCTTGCCAAAACGGTAGCATTTACACCCTTCAAAGAAGTCAGTAGCAAACGGCTCATTACTGCTGATGAAGAATGCAACTTTCTTGTCTTTGTAGAGTTGCTGAATCTGCAACATAAACTGATGGAACTCCTCCAGCGTATAATAATAGCGGCCATCGCGCCATGTTTTGTAGTCTCCGTGGCGAATGTGTACGCCCACCACGAAATCTGCGTTCTGGCGTATCTCATTCATCATTTGCTTAGCCTTCTCCATGATTTTCTCACGGGGACGGAAGATGTGTTGAAGCTGTTTTTTTGTCTGGGCAAGATAGCGCGTATCATCCATCGTGTACCATCCCTTTCTGAAGCCGAGAAAATGGAAAATCTTGTCCCATGTCTTGTTATGCGTCACTTTCCACGTCAGCCCCTTGTAGTTGTTCCACCCGTTGCCGCGCTCCAAGTACCATTTGTGCCACAAGGGAAAATAGATGAAAGGACAATGCAGCAGATGAGGAAAGTCTTCTATCGTCCAATCGAAGAAGATAATCATCATCCGCCTGTGCTCAGCAATACACTGGGCAACTGAGGCAACGTATGTCCATAGCCGGTTGCACGTTTGACCGGGGGCGTCACAGATGATTCGCATGATTTCTGTTTGGAATTATTTAACTCATTGGTGATACGATATAATGTTTCAGTCTCCATACCCATCCCCTAAAGACTGCGAGGAAGCAAAGGGGGGGGGTTAATGACAAGAACAGCAAAAACCGGTATAAGGAAATCTTTCTTGAAAAACGTATGGCAACCTTAAATACAAATGTCCAATAAGATAACCAACGGCGTAGTGAGTGAAGCCTGACAAGATCTTCGAGGGTTGAAACTAAGTTGCTGGCAAAATAGCGGTGTTGATAAATATTTGTGGCCGGATGCTGACTTATGTCTGTAAAAAAGTCAGTTAGGGCTCTCATATGTGCATGATATCTCTTTATATATGAACGCCTTGACACGGAAGTCATAATGCTTCCCTGATTGATGTAATACAAATAGGTACCCTCATTGGTGAATGCGGCTGCTGTTACTTTTTCTGCAAGGAAATACGTCCAGTACATATCCTCGAAAATCATTCCCTCAGGAAACAGCAGATGGTTGTCCATGATAAATGAGCGTTTGATAAGCCTGTTTGTGGCCGTTGCGTTCAACTCTTCCAGAACAAGCCGTTGGAGTCCTTCTTGCTGATCGCAGAATTCCGGCACTTTCTGCTTAAAGCAATAGGGCATGAGTTCGTCGCTCCCTGTTACGAAATTGCCTTGTATGAAACATGCAGTAGGGTATTTCTGGGCCAATGCTGCCAAAACCTCTATGCAGTTTGCCGAGATGGCATCGTCACTGTCGAGGAAGTAGATATAGTCGCCAGATGCGGCCCTGATGCCACTGTTGCGTGCAGCAGAGAGCCCTGAGTTTTTCTCATGGTGTAGCAGTTGAAACGAAATGTCACCCTGATAGGACTGGATGAAGTCGTGAGCAAGTCTGGCACTATCGTCCTGTCCACCGTCATCGACAATCAGACATTCAATGTCTCTGAAAGTCTGAGTGGCAACAGACTGCAGGCATCTGACAATGTATGCCTCGACGTGATAAACGGGTATGACTATGCTGATTTTCATGACTTGTGGATAATGGATTTAAGACGTACGGTAAACCTTCTCATACCGACAGTCGACATATAGAATGTAACGAACGAGAAGAAACTGAAAAGTATGAGAGCCAGAACATTTCCAAACAACAGGGGAATAAAGCCGTCGGAGCTGAAAATTAGGCTTGATAGACCCATGGCCATCAAAGCGCATACCACGATGATGAGGAGGTGAAGAGCGTATTTGTAGAAATACAGGGATACAGGTATAGACAGGCCTTTCTTGAAGGTGTAATAGGGCTTCCATATAGCTACTATAAGTATAAGGCTCAAATTACTGCCCAGCAAAATGCCATCAAGTCCCCATAGATATCCGAACAAGATGGAGCCGCCTAAATTAATGACCGCTTCAGCAAATGGAGCCCATACGTCTCCAAACAGTTGGTATGCATTCTTAAATGATTCGATAATGGAACGTGTCATACGAATGAACATACCGATAATCATTAGCAGGAGGGTCGTTCTGGGAAGGACATATTGTGGGCCAATCCATATCGTTATCGTTTGCTCAATTAGCAGATAAAGGCCAATGGTGAAAATACCGGCAATCCATATCCTGGAGGTGAACAGTTCCCAAAACACCTCCTTGGTGTGTTCTTTGTTTCCTTCTGACACAAGGTTGCCGATGGAAGCCCCCATACCTTCAAAGACTACATTCATGAGTGTTGTCGTGTAGCCGATAAGCAACATGTAGTTCGCATAATGGGTAACTATTTCTAGAGAGACGAAGGCATAGATGATGAGGGGGGCCGTTTCTGTAAGTACGAAAAATGCCAGTTTGTGGATGAAGAGTTGTTTCGTCTTGACAATCAGTGAGTGATGCTCTTTTAGCAATACCTTGGGGGCTTTGTCGGAAACATGAAGCCAAGGATACTCTTTACGAACGACATAGTTGATAATAAATACGGTAGCGATATTGCCAACGAGTTCCCACCATATCCATCCCCATATTCCCCATTTGACAACAAGTAGGAAAATCAATTGAAGACCTATCTTGGCATAGCGGACACCATGTATCCAAGGCATCAGCTTGAAGTTCTTTTGGTCGGCTCCAAAAAGAATTTCCTTGTAATTCCATAGGTAACTGGTCAAAGAGCCGCTAAGAAAGACCGTAAAAGCTATGTATACGTAGAGGAGTCCGCACCCAACATGAGGGAAGAACCAAGGAAAGGTGAGCATGGTGAGTGCACCGACAATGGCCAAGAAAATGGCTATTCTCCTGTATAGAATACGCTGAGTGGTGATAATCTCACAGATGCTTTCCCGGTTGTTGTCATGAAGTGGTTTGTATAAGGACGTGCTGATGGCAATGCCGATACCGAGCTCAGCTAGATTCAGGAAATTCAAAATATTACCGAGCGTAGTGTTCAGTCCCAGTACCTCATCTCCGAGATATTCCAAGAAAATCCTTCGTGAAAAGAAGCCAATAAATACCTGACCCAGAAAGAGAATGAATGACATCTTGGAATTCTGGATAGTCCGTCGGGTGCGTGAAGCGATATTGGGCTGTTTCATGTCAAGCAGTGCGGAGTATTTTAAAAATGCAAATGTAAATAATTTAAATGACACTTGCAATTTTTTTGTACTTTATTTTGCAGAGAAGTTAAAAAGGAGTACTTTTGTATGACCCAAAAGCATAATAACAAGAAATTACATGATTGCAACCCTCATCGCATTGTCCCTCCTGTGTCTGTATGGGATGGAATGGGGACAAGAAAAAGCCTTACCAGACTATCTGTCCAAGGATAGGAAGAATGCCGTCAACGGGGTGTTTATACTCATTGTGTTTCTTTCGCACATCAAGTTCTATATCACTATGTCAGGACATAAATACCACAGCCTGGGGGATATGATCTATTATCGATTCTTTGCCATGATTGGACAACTGATGGTGGTGATGTTTTTGTTCTACTCCGGATATGGTGTGATGGAGAGTATTAAGAAGAAAGGGAAGCCATATATCGACAATATGCCCAAGAAGAGGATTCTGACTACCCTGAAGAACTTTGACATTGCCATTGTTATCTATCTGTTGGTTAATATCATGTTGGGCAATGCCATAACCGTCAAGCAGTTCGTGTTGTCACTCATAGCCTATGAAGATATAGGAAACTCCAACTGGTATATATTTGTAATTCTGTTGTGTTATTTCATTCATTGGATAAGTGCAAAGGCGATTCTGTTTACCCACCGGACTACTTTTGTGTTTTCTCTGTGGGGGGTGACGCTTTTGAATGGGCTTGTATTATGTCAGGTGAAAGAGCCTTGGTGGTACAATACGTTATGGGCATACCCTTGTGGGGTGTTCTTTTCTCTTTATAAACAGCAGATAGAAGGAATAGTGATGAAGCATTTTCTGCTGACAGTCATCGTCTTGTCAGTGCTTTTTCTCGGCATATATCTGCTAACAGAAGATATGATGGGTATTCGTACCAATGCCTTAAGTGTCGTGTATGCACTTGGTGTCGTTGTGATGTCTATGCGGATAAAAATAGGAAACCGTATATTGTGTTGGATGGGAAAGCATCTGTTTCCTATCTATATTTATCAACATGTTCCCATGATGGTCTTCTCGGTTGTTCTTCCGGTATGGGTACTTAGGGATTACCCGTTAGCCTATATCTTGATATGTTTTACTTTTACGATGGTCATCACACAAGTCTATAGCTATTTCTCTTCAAAATAGTTGCTTTTCAGAATAAGTTCTGATGATTCCCATTTTGTGGAGGATAATGAGTTCGAATAATGGGGGTTCAAGAGTGAATGCCCCATTCCATACCATTGGGTATTTACGTTAAACAAGTCCAACAGAGTGGTATATATATCGGTTTGGTTACAGGACCCGTGCCAGAAGTGGTTGCTGGAGAGGTGACTGTTGATAATATAAAGCGGAATGTCATCTGTGATGCCCTCTCCAAAGTCGGCACTATGTACATGATGGTCGGCAACGATTACAATGAGACTCTTGTCATATGTGCCTATTTTTTTTAGTTGCTCAAAATATTTGGCAATGCAGTTGTCTGTATAGTGACAGGCATTCAGGTAACACCGTAATTCATCTGTTATTGATTCACTAACCACATCGAAAGAGGAATCAATCAACTTGTTATAGGGATGATGCATGGACATGGTTAATACAACGGACAGGGACGGTTTGTCTTTGTATTGTGTGTCATAGTTGAGGGCATGCTCGAAAAGTTGCTCGTCGGTTAATGAAGCATCGTGTGGCTTATGGTAGTCGTCAATGGAGTACAGGTGGTTAAAACCATAACACTTGCACATAGTTGCCTGCTTCCACGTAGTCGCGGGAGTTGGTATGACCATTCTGGAATCCATCCCCATTTGGGCAAATACTTTAGGCAATCCGGGTAACGTACAATGTTGGGCTTTGGAGAGGGTAATGACAGAGCGTAATGGCAAGATGCCAGTCATGTATATAAACTGTCCGTCAGCAGATTCGCCAAGGGTGATGCAAGGCTTGACATGGCCATTATAGTATACGGCACTGTCATTGCGCAAAGAATTAAGGAATGGAGTAATCTCCTTGCCGTTAATTTCCATGTTTGATGTAAATGCCATATAGGACTCCACAATGATGAAAATAATATGATGGGTAGCGCATCTGTTATGAGGAACAGTGTTGACAGTGTTCCTTGATTCAGCTATTATGGACTGTATCTGTTTCTTTTGTAAATCATCGAGCGTTATGTCGCCTCGTAACCGATCATACGCTTCCTGCAATAGTACTCGCATTGAACCTCTATAGAAGGTTGTAGACACAGGAATGCTTAATGCATTGTAGGAATCTATGTGCCTATCATATATCCTATGGGTGTAATAAGTAATGTATCGGTATTTCTTTTGTGCTAAGCAGAAAAAAGTGTGTGAAAACAAATCCAGAAATAGTGCAAAACAGAAAAAAGCAACATGGAACGCCAATATTCTAGCAGGCTTGTTCTTTGGCAGGGAAGTGTGATGCTTATGATAAACAACGACAAAAAGGATGGCAATGATAATAAAAGCACCGTCTTGCCATTTGAATCCATGTATAGCGGAATTGAAAACTATTGGATCAAAAACAGAAGAACCATCGGAGACGGAAGAAATAGTTATATATGAATGAAAAAATCTTGCATATACAACATTGCATAAAGCCCATAATAGGGAAATGACAAATGTGATGACAAAAGAAGTCATGGGCCTTTTCCTTGTAATAATATAGGATATGGCGTAGAGGGTCATTATATCGAACGAAACTCCTAGCAAATTATCAATTTGATGGGTCGTGTCAAGCGGTATTCCAGAATATGGTATGGCAATACAATAATGCATTATCAGTAAATTTGCAATGCATAAAGTATATAAGAAAAGTATGCTCTTGTCCCAGGAGAATAATTCTCTTAACCTTATATAGATGTTAGCCATAACCAATAGATGTTAAGCATATATGATGTGATATGCTGTTACTCACTTGTCGTGTGTGGTATGGATGAAGTCTGTATTTTTTCGGTCTATCTTCAGAATGTTGAGTATCATCTTCCAAACCAGTGTTGGCAGGGAGAGTATCTTGCCGAAGACGGAATGGCTGCGTAACTGACGGGGGGTAGACATGTAGAGCGAAACACAGATGAACAGAAACAACAGCCACCACTTGATGCACCACTCGCGGGAAATCAGCGTCATCAGCAGCGAGAGCATGAAGGTCAGCACGATAAGCATGGAGCGAGGAATGAGTGCCTGCTGAATGGTCTTGTCGATAAAGTCGATATTCCCCGTTATAATAGCCTTGGGGATGTAGGGCAGCAGATTGAACAGACTCTGTATCTGAGCGGTCATCCAACGCAGGCGCTGCTTCTGGAAGTTGTCCTTGTTGCTGACTTTTTCGTCGAAAACATGAATGTCTGGCTCATAGCGAATGTGGACTTTCTGTTTGAGCAGGAGGGCTTCCAGCTCGCGGTCTTCACCTGCTGTAGTCAACTTGAAGACATTCTCGCGGAACCAATTGAAATCGAAGCACATACCAGAACCAATAAGTGCTGACGAGAGGCCGATACGGTTGTGGGCCTTGCGGAAAATGGTATTGTTGATTTCCTCGCTGACACCATCGAGTACGGCAATGTCGTTGTTCGAGTTCTTGGCGCAGCGGTGGCACTGGATGGCTTTGTAGCCTTTGGCGCAGACGTCATTGAGCTTTTGAAGGAAATCAATGTCTACTACGTTGTCTGCATCCAGGATAACCACAAAGTCGTAGTCGCCTTCGAGTATGTCCATAGCGTATTGCATGGCTTTAGCCTTGCTGCTCTTCTCGAAGAAAGGCTGTAACAGCGTAATGGGCAGTTCTGCCAGTGTCTTATTGGTCTCGTCTGTCATGTGATCTGAGATAACGCAGACGTGGAAGTTCTGATACGGGTAGTACTGTCCAAGGAAGGTCTGGACGGAGTTGACGATGACACGGTCTTCGTTATAAGCCGGATAGAGCACAAGAAAGCGATAATACTGTTTCGCTCGCAAGGCATCCATCTGTCCACTCAGATATTTTGTTAAGGGAGATACCGGCTTTTTCCAAAGCATGGAAACCAGTGCGAAGAACAGGATATAAGCTCCTGAAGCGGCTAACAGCAGCCAGAGCAGAATTTCAATGATATGAATTATTTGCCAAAGCATAAGTTATATGGTTAAGTTTTAGTTTTTCTTGTTGACGTATCTTTTTAGTTTCGGGCCAAGGGGCGTCTTAGCCAATAGGGAACTAAGGAATATGATGGGTATCATAAAGAATGTGCGGTTCCATTTGTCGTCAACCAGGTAATTGGGCGTTGCCAAAGCAAAGATTAATAATACGACGGCAAAGAGCATCCACCACTTAAGGGCCAGGGTGAAGTAGATGTGAGGCATGAGGATTCCCATAAAGACAATCACAGCCATCATAATCATACGGGGGAGTAGCATCCATTGAAGAATCTTGTCTATCAGGTCGTAATGACGATTGAGAATAGCACCGGGAAGATAGTGGATATTGCGTATGAAAGTTTCTACTTGTGAGACGAGCCAACGGCGTCGCTGGCGGTTGAAATCTTCTGCCAGACGCACTTTCTCTTCGAGTACCACGATATTATCAAAGTAATCGACATAAATATGCTGGCGCAATAGCAGCATCTCTAATTCCTTGTCGTCCCAGGAGGTCTTGGCAGTCATAATATTCTTCTTAAACCAACTGAAGTCGAAAGCCATGGCTGAGTTGGAACAGGCTGCAGAGAGTCCGATATAGATATGGCCGCGACGGAAGATGGAGTTGTTGATCTCTTCAAAAATCGAGCTTAGGCGGGCAGGTGCCGTGTCGCGGTTTTTAGACATGCGGTGTGCCTGAATTGCCCGTGTGCCGGCCGCTTCGTAGGCATCGTTCATCTGCATTAGGAACTCAGGTTCAACGACGCTTCCAGGATTGAGAATGACAACAATGTCGTAGAGCTTAAACTGTGGCAGGTTGTTGATAGCCACCTGGAGAGATTTTGCTCGTGAACTCTTTTGGAATACTGGAGTAAGTAGCGTGATGGGTTCTTGGGCTAAACGGAAATTGCTCATCTCATCCAAGTGGTCGGAGATGACCGTAACGTCGAAAAGACGTTGTGGGTAGGTCTGACCTAAAATGGAGTGGACTGTCTGTAAAGTTCCTGCACCATTCTTGTAGGCCGGAATCAGTATGATAAAGCGATTCTCTTTGCGCGACTTGGGCGGCTCGGTGTTCTTACTCATCATTGACAGTAGGGCAAAAACACCCATATACGCTACCGTCAGTGCAACGAGTATGAAGAGAATGGTGTCTATATATGATAAAATCGTCCAGAAATACATATTGCTATAGTTTTACAAAGTGAAGGATGCCGCGAATAGTGGCTTTTGCCAAATCCGTGCGACGCTGAAGCAGATGCTTGAGCAGGTCTTTGCCGGCAACGACAATGATGAGATAGAGGTAGGTCACATATCTTGTAAGAGACCTGTTGTTGCGTCTGACGAAGAGCAGACGGTTGCGAGTGACATAGTAGGTACGTAGGGCACTGGCCTGTCCTGTGGTCTGACTTTCTTTATGGTAAATCGTGCATGCCGGCTCGTACCATATATCATAGCCGGCACGGCGTATCATCATTGACCAGTCGAGTTCTTCGTAATAGAGGAAGTAGCATTCGGGCATGAGACCAGCCTTGTCGATGACTTCGCGCTTGACCATCATGGCAGCTCCGTGGGCATAAGGAGTAGGATAGGGCGTGTCGTATTGCCCATGATCGTCTTCGCCAAAACCTATAGCGTGGTTTCTCATAGTGATAGGCGACAAGGGCGTGTAGCCGGCATATTGGATAGGATGATGCTCCCACGAGAACCGTATTTTCGGACAGACGGCCCCAATCTTATCTGAGCTCTCTAAGCGGTTAATGAGAGGTCTGATGTCTGATGTCTGATGTCTGAGAACAGTATCGTTGTTAAGGAAGAACATGTATCTCCCATGAGCGGCCTTGATGCCAAGGTTGTTGCCACCAGCAAAGCCTAAGTTTTGCGGGCTGCGAATGACCTTTACCATCGGATAGCGTTGCTCAATAATGGACGCTTCGTTTTCTTTTGAAGCATTGTCTACCACGATTACCTCTAAGGAATTGTCCTCTAAAGGTAATGTTTCCAACAATTCGCAGGTGTCTTTCAGACCGTTGTAGTTGATGGTGATGATAGACAATTTACACTCTTGATGCACGTTTCTTCTCCAGTTTTAGACGTTTCTTCTCTTCTTGTATGGCGAGTTGTTCTTTTTCGTATTCAATCCATTCGTTTTCGATGTAAGGAAGGATATAAACAATCGTCAGACCACCAAAGAAGGTTAGACAGTTCGGGAACTGCATTAGTACCTGATTGCCATAACCTCCTAACTGCTGAGATACCATAGCGCAGCAGAATCCAGCCCCAATACCTCGAAGAGAGGGACTTTTTAGGCGGAAAAGGACAATCCAACAGGCTCCTCCAAGCATGATGGCAATACAGCAAAGAAAAACGGTAATGCCAATAATGCCGGTATGTATCCAGATAAAGACATATTCGGAGTCAGGAGGTACTGTAGCCATAAAGGTGTATTTGTTGTTGGCAGGGACATTGTTGTATCCTACGCCCATGCCAATACCCCACGGAGCCTCAGCCAGATATTTCTTCATGGCCTGTTGATTGATGGAACGGGCATTGGCAGAAGCATCGCTTTTATCAAAGGCAGAACGCATGCGTCGTATCTGTGCATTGCCATTACCGATGGTTGTGAAGGCCAGAAAACCAACAAAAAGAGCAAAAGCAATAGAGACAGGAATAGCTATCTTAAATGACTTTGAGAGAAAAACGTATGCCATGATACCTGCTGAAAGGCATGCAATACCTGTACGGGTCCCTGACGGGAAAATGGCCCAAGCACAAGCACATCCCGTAACAAGGAAGAATATCTTGTGTTTTTTGATTTTGGTAGTAATGCCGAAAATAAGAAATGCCACCGCAGTGGATGCAATACCAATACCAAAATTGGCAGCATCGCTATATACAGAGAAATAACGTATTAAGGTTCCACCTTGAATAATGTGTGTAGAGCGTCCACGGGTATTTATCCATGCGCTTTCGTTAGGCGTAAAACCAAAGGTCTTCTGTTTCCATACCCAGAAAACAGCAAATAGGGAGAGGGCTCCCCATAGGAATAAATATCTTATCAGTAATTTGGGATTGGTAATATAAAGAGTAAAAACCAAAAAAGCATACATAATCTGAAATGCTATAGCACGAGCTGTCGTAAACCATGCTCCGACATCCACTCCAATGCCACATGTGTCGTTGAGAACTTCTAAGGTACAGAAACCACACCATATCAGAAGGGCATACAGCATGATGTTGGCAGCTCGTTCAAATTTAGCATCCTTGACATCTATAATAGCCAATGCCAGCAAAATGATTTCTAGTAATTCGTTATATGCGGAGGTGGGCAGACCGACGCTTGGAAAGTCTTTCCATTGTACAAAATAATTGATGACAATGAGCGACCAGAATGTCATCATACCTTTGTGAAATGCTGCTATAGCAACAAGCACTAATATAGGAATCGCACAAACAATAGCGAAGGCATTGAAACCGGCATTGACTAACTGATACAGGGCAAGCAAAAACAGGAGAAAGAGTAATAGAACTCTTCCTCCATTTTCACTCGTATATTGCTTGAATGCCGTATTAGCCATTTATTTTGTGTGTTCGTTCTCAGTAGCAGTCAGACCTAATTGTGACAAGCGATAGACGAAATTATTGAACTTCGTGTAAGGCGGCAACTGACCAACGAACTCCTCAACGGCATAGCGGCTGGCCTCTGTCAGATACATGAAGAGCGTATTCTTATGTTCCTCGTCAAGCATTGCCAGTACTTCGTTGAGAGACTTCTGGTCAACATCCTTCCAAGTACGATTGGCACGAGTGACCATCAGATTAATAGTACCCATATTTAATAGGGCAGGGGAAATAGAGTTGTCGTCCAAATGTGGATATTCAATAATGGCAATTTCGTCGGGTAGAATGTCTGGGCAAAGGTCTTTGATGTCCCTTGCTAAGATAAACTTGCTGTCTTCTGCCAAGAAGTCTTCATCGTAAGTCAAACGGCGTACTTGTAAGCCAATAGATATCCAGTAGTTCTCCAATTCCTGAGCCAAGTAGCTCTTTCCGTTTCCAGAGTCGGTAGAAAGTAGGTTAAGTACATTTTGCTGGCCTTCCTGGAAGTGGGGGAGCAGGGCTTTACTCAACTGCTTCATGGCCATATCGGCAATGGTCTTGTTATAACGGCGATAACGCAAATTGCTTTCTTTCGGGAAGCAGCCCATGACAGGCACCTTGGTGATGCGCTCTGAACGCATACGGTCACGTAAGGTACGGTCGAGCAATTCGATGATGAGAAAATAGAGGGCCGTCAGCATGAAGGTGAGCATGAAAGCACCCAATAGCACCATCATACGGTTGGTGGGCTGAGCATTGAGCGGGAACATGGGTGGATTGAGCACTCGAAGGGTGGCTGTAGACATCTGCAGGTTCTTCTGGCGCAAACGGGCTGAGTTCAACGCCTTTAGCATCTCCATATAGTTACCTTCAATAAAACCAATGTGGCGGGCCTTGCGGTCAAGGGTGGCGCCAATGGGGGCGTAAAAGAGATATTGTTTGTCCAGATTGTTCTTCATGATGTCAGTGGCGGTCATTTCTGCCTTGGTCTTTTCCAACAACAGCAACTGCTCCAGCCATCTGCCCAACATGTCAGATGCCTTCACGCCAGTCTCAGTGCTATAGGTAGAGGCCTCGATATCTTTTGTCAGTTGGGTAACGCGCCCCGTTGCAGCCTGTAAGTCGCGCTGTGCCTTGGCGAGTTCTTCCTGGGCCTCGTTGTTATTGCCGCCCCCTTCACTGCTCATTAACTTGAGGTTGGAAATGCGGGACTGGATACGTGAAATGTCGCGGACACGGTTAGTGAACTCTTTGTTGGAACGGATAACCTGTGCACGGTTTCCTAACTGGCGCTCCAGATAGTCCATCAACGCCTTAGAGGTGGTGTAATTCATCAACTGGTCGTTGCGGAAATTCTGTTGCTGGGCTTCCAAAACGGTCAGCTGCTTGGTCTGTTCACCATAGTTGATGATGCGTTTGGAAATGTTATAACGGATCAGATCGTCCTCTGCATTGGTAAGAATGCGATACAGACGCGCTACCTCTCGCTCAAAAAACTTGATAACGTTGTTGGTCTCACCATAGCGTAGCTGCTGATACTGACGGGCAAAGACTTCGTTCAAAATGTCGAGCGTATTATAGGCGATACCAGCATCATTGGCAGAATAGGAAATATCAATAATGTCACTACCGCTAAGTTGTAACACCTTGAGGCGGCTGGTAATGCTGTTGATGCCAAAATAGGGATGGTAGTTCAGGATACCAAAGAGATAGTTGTCCTGAGAGGGCTTTTCATAGGCCTTGAGGTTAGCGTATGTCGCAGATTCACTGTTGTGATTGATGAGCGCCTTGACATCAGCAGGAACAGTCGCGTTCAACTGGCGGAAATGCTCAGCAGAGATGTAATTATTGTCCTTGTTTGGATTGCCATACATCATACAACGGCCAAAAAGCCGCAAAGCCACTTCGTGGATGGTGTTGTCTGTCGTGATAATCAACATCAGGTTGTTGATGTTGGTCTGTGCGTTTCCGCCTGCCGTTCCGACACCGCCTTCAATATTGTAGGCGGTAATCATACCCGTATAAATAGTGGTGTTACTGTCATAGATGCGCTCCATGTTACGGGTGGAGAACCATGCAACAATCAGCGCTATCATGGGCAGGATGACCAAGTACCAGCGTATCTTATATAGGAATCGAACGAGATATCTAAATAAATCCATGTCTTATAGAATGTTTCGGATATAGCTATTTTTGAACTTGGGCTTTTTGGGCGGCATTACGCTCGGCCTGTTCCATCTTGCGATAGCGTTTCTCGTCAGCAATGGCCGCTTTGCGGATGCTCTTCTCTATCGCCTTATTTTCTTTTCGGATCTGTCTTTCTGACTTCTCATTGCCATCATCTAACGTGATGTCAGTGGTGGTGTTGGTCAGAATGGGCGTATGAGTTAGAAGCTCAAGTGTGATGATGTCAGTAGTAATCTGAGTTTGCATGTTCTGATAAGCACTGACCAAATCTACTTCATGCAATTTTGTATTGGCGAAGCTCTCAATACTCATATTACCCTGATGGAAGTCTTCCTGATTGAGCGCACCGGCACCTTGATAAATAGCAGCAGCCTCACTTTGCGTTTTCATCGTTACCAGACTATTAGTAATCTTGATGTACAAGGAGGCTATATCTTTCTTTAGGTTGTCGTATGCGATGTCTTTTGAAATGCGAGCCTGGTCGACAAGCAATTTCTTTCGCTTAACAGCTGCCTTCAAATCAAGGATGTCTTCCAATGGAACACTCACGTTGACACCAACGTTCCAATAACTCTGCTCACTACCCTGGAACTGGTATATCGTTGTGTAACTCTGTGTGGAACTATTGTTACCCCACATATCGGTCTTACCATAACTATAGCTGGCATGGCCATACACATAAGAGAAGATATGCCGTTTCTGCTTAGCGACTTCTGCTTGAGCTATCTCCTGAGCTTTCTCTAAAGACAATATCTGAGGGTTTTGCTTGGCATTCTCATACAATACGGCCAAAGGCGGCAAATGGAAATTGGAGAAATTGATAGAATTCGATTCACTGGAGTCAAAGAACCCTGCCGCTATTCCACTGTTGTTATATTGCGCATGGCAAATAGGCGCAAAAGCAACAAATGCCATTGTAAATAGGATATGCCTTATACCGCTCATAGCTGGAAGTCACTTAAAGTAAATTATACATTCTCTTTTTGGACAAATGCTGTCAGCGTACGGAAAATAATCTTCATGTCAAGGAGGAAGTTATATGTCTGGCCGTAGGTGATATCCAGTTGCTTGCGCTCTTCAGCAGACATGTTACCACCTTTTCCGCGCTCTTCGACCTGCCAGAGACCCGTCAGGCCCGCGGGAGCCATAAAGCGGTCGATGCTGGCATCGGCAGTCAATTTCTCTGCTTCGTAAAGTGGGAGAGGACGGTTGCCGACAATCGACATGTCACCCTTTAGGATGTTGAAGAACTGTGGTAGCTCGTCAATGCTGAATTTACGTATGAATTTACCGACTTTCGTGACACGCGGGTCGTTTTCAATCTTAACGAAAGCATTGTTGATTTCTTCTTCTTTCTTCTTGTTGAAGTCACTTTCGGCTACAACGAAGTCGTCACCAACAAGCATAATCTCCTCGTCGCTAATCATCATCTCAGATTCCATGCCCATATTCAGCATGTCCATTTCGGCCTGATCTCCAAGTGGTGCCGTAATAGTGGTCTTCTGCTCTTCCTTGTCGTCACGCGCTTCTGCATATTGATTGTGGTCTTGGCTCAGCTCTTTGAGGCGTTGCTCAGCATCAACATACATGCTACGGAACTTAAGGAAATCAAAAATCGTATAATTAGTACCAACACGCTTTGACTTGAACAATATCGGACCTTTGCTTTCTAACCGAATTGCAATAGCAGTTAGAATGAATATTGGCGATAAAACGATGATGGCAAGACAGGAGAATACAATGTCAAACAATCGTTTCCAAACAGGAATCTTAAATTTTAAGATACCGTATTTGGGCGCTTCGTCATCAAACAGTATGTTTTCGCGGTCTGAAATAAACTGTATTTTTTTGTTTAGTTCAGTAACGGATGCTGCCTGTTGAATCGTGTCATTAATACCATATTTGATATAAATGTTGCGTTCTTCGGGAGTCATCGTCTCTGTGATGAGGACAATATAGACGTTGCGGCATTTCTTGCGAAGATAGGTGATGGCCGTGATGTCTTCACTGCGAACACTACGCTCAAAGAATACCAAAAAATGTTCATTGGAAACGTGCGGAGTGCATATCTGAGCAGCATCTTTATAGGCATTGGTCACACGAACCAATTGCCCGGGGATGTATTTTAGACGCTCTTGTGTCTTAGGGTTATTTCCTAAATAAACAACACCTATCATAAGTGATACTTTGATGAAACGGAATTTAGTTAGGTAGAATCTTCTTGACGCGAATCTTCAGTTCCATAGGATTGAAGGGCTTGACAATATAGTCGACAGCTCCTATCTCTAACAGGCGGATTCGCTCACTCGTGGAGTCTTCACTAGATAACATGATGACAGGGATGTGGCGAAACAATTCGTTCTGCTTAATCCACTCCAAGAAGTCATCACCACGCATTCCCGGCATACGGATGTCGGAAATGATGAGGTCGGGGGTGTTGCCAGCCTGTAACCATTTTACACCTTGTAAACCGTCGGGCAACCATTGTACGTCATAGTCGCTCATCAGGTAAATAGAGAGTACTTTAGCAATAGTCTCTTTGTCATCAAGTATTAGAATCTTCTTTTTCATATATGAAATAAACTTAGCCTATATTAGCATTCATTTGGATGCAAAGGTAAAAAAATAATTTTAATTGAAGTCAAATAATAATAAAAAAAATCCGAAAAACTGTAAAAAAGTTGGTTTTTAAAAATAATTTAGGGAATTTTGTAGAGTAAATCGTATATGTAATGTAATGTTTTAAAAACGAAAATAATGGCAAACAGGTATCTATTAGGTTTCGATGTCGGCAGTTCTTCTGTCAAGGCATCACTGGTTTGTGCCGATAGTGGCAAGTGTGTGGCAACAGCTTTCTATCCTGAAAAGGAGGCTCCGATTATGGCTGTTAAGGCCGGCTGGGCTGAACAGGATCCTCAGATGTGGTGGGATAATGCTAAATTGGCCTTGAAGAAAATTATGGCTGAAGCCGGTGCTTCGGCAGACGATGTAAAGGCAATTGGTATTTCGTATCAGATGCATGGCTTGGTCTGCGTTGATAAAGACCTGAAGGCTTTGCGTCCTTCAATCATCTGGTGTGATTCGCGTGCTGTTCCTTATGGCGAGAAGGCTTTCCGTGATTTGGGCGCTGACCAGTGCCTGAGTCATTTGCTCAACTCTCCAGGAAACTTTACGGCAGCAAAGCTGGCATGGGTTAAGGAGAATGAACCTGAGATATATTCAAAGATTTATAAGGTAATGCTGCCTGGTGACTATATTGCCATGCGCCTTTCTGGTGTTGCTAACACTACGGTAAGCGGACTGAGCGAGGGTATGTTCTGGGATTTCAAGAACAATCAGGTGGCTGACTTCTTGATGAAGTATTATGGCTTTGACGCCTCGATGATTGCTGACATTGTTCCGACATTCAGCGTACAGAGTGAAGTGTCTGCTGAGGCTGCCGTTGAGCTGGGTCTCAAAGCTGGCACGCCGATAACCTATCGTGGTGGCGACCAGCCGAATAATGCACTTTCGCTGAATGTGCTGAATCCTGGCGAGATTGCTGCTACAGCAGGAACATCTGGTGTGGTCTATGGAGTGCTGGGTGAAGTGAACTATGACAAGCAGAGCCGTGTAAATACATTTGCTCATGTGAACCATACGAACGACCAGACCCGTTTGGGTGTGTTGCTGTGTATCAATGGTACGGGCATTTTGAATGCTTGGACGCATCGTAACATCACACCGGAGATTGGCTATGCTGAGATGAATGACTTGGCAGCAAGTGTGCCTATTGGCAGTGAGGGCGTGACCGTAATCCCATTTGGAAACGGTGCGGAGCGTGTTTTGGAGAATAGAGAAATCGGTTGCTCAATTAATGGTTTGAACTTTAATAAGCACAATAAGGCTCATTTGGTTCGTGCTGCCCAAGAGGGTATTGTCTTCTCGTTCTGCTATGGCATGGAAATTATGCAGCAGATGGGTATGGATGTTAAGAAAATTCATGCAGGTAAAGCCAATATGTTCCTCTCGCCCCTGTTCCGTGATACATTGGCAGGCGTAAGTGGTGCCACTATCGAACTCTACGATACAGACGGTTCTGTAGGTGCTGCAAAGGGAGCCGGAATTGGAGCCGGTATCTATAAGAATGCTGATGAGGCTTTTGCTTCGCTGGAGAAACTACAGGTTATCGAGCCGAATGCAGCAGACCGCCAGGCATATGCAGAGGCTTATGCCCGCTGGAAGGAAACGCTAAACGCTAAGATTTAATTGTAGACCTTTGCCTCTCGCCGTCCCGTCAGGACGGCGAGAGCGTTTAAGGCCAATGCCTCCATCTCGTCTTCGCCAGGAAACGTATAGACTGGTGCCAGGAAGCCGATTCGGCGTCGCAGTTCAGAGATGATATATTCGCTATGGGCCATGCCACCTGTAATCAGGATGGCATTGATGTCGCCGCAAAGAACAGCTGCTTCGGCAGCTATATTTTTTGCAATATGAAATATCATGGCATCAACAATCAGTTTGGCATGCTCATCGCCTTCCTTGATGCGCTTGAGAATTTCTCGCATGTCATTGGTGCCTAAATGAGCGTTCAGCCCCGCTTTACCGGCAATACGTTTCAGCAGTTGCTGCTCATTGTACTTTCCGCTAAAACAAAGCCGGATAAGATCTACGGCAGGCAGACTTCCGGCACGTTCCGGAGAAAAAGGCCCTTCGCCATCCAGCGCGTTGTTGGCATCAATAGCTTTTCCCCTTTCGTGAGCAGCCACACTGATGCCGCCTCCCAAATGACAGATAATCAAGTTCAGATCTTCGTATTCCTTGCCTATCCCTCGTGCAAAGCGACGAGCGATGGCTCGCTGGTTTAGTGCGTGCCAGATAGCTATGCGTGGCATCAGTGGCGACCCGCTGATACGGGCCAGTGGCGACAGTTCATCGACAACACCCGGATCGGCAATGAAAGACTTGCAGCCAGGAATCATTTGGGCAATCTCGTGAGCAATCAAACATCCCAGATTGCAGGCATGGCTGTGCATGACACATCCATGTAATGTGTCATCCAGCATGCGCTGATTGATTTCATAGACACCACCGCTGATGGGCTTGACTAGTCCGCCTCGTCCGATAACGGCATCAAAATCCAATGGGATATCAGCGGCTTTCAACTCGTCGAGCACCAATTGCCGTCGGAAATCCTGCTGTTCGGTAATGTTGCCGAAAGGTGCCAACTCTTCAGCGCTGTGAGAGATGTTGCGTAGCAGTATGGGGCTCTCGTTTTCATAGACAGCCATCTTTGTGCTTGTAGAGCCAGGATTGATGACAAGAATTTTCATATCGCAGCAAGCGCTAGTGAATAATACTTGGATTCTGGACTGTCGGCACGTGATGGCAGCACACAGCAACACTGTGTACCTTGGAGTACGCCAGCCGTTTTGGCATAGGCAAAAAGCGTTAACGTCTTGTAGAAGACATTGCCTGCAACGATATCAGGAAAGATAAGCGCATCTGCTTGCCCGTCAATAATGCTATGGATACCTTTCTCGCGCAGACTGACCGAATCGAGTGATGTCTTCAAGTCTAACGGACCGTCAATGATACAATGTCCGAAAGCTCCCGTTTGTGCCTCGGCAATGATTTCGAGGTAGTCGGTAGTATAGGGAAAAGCCTTGGCGCTAACCTTCTCGGCACAATGGATGAGTGAGATGCGTGGCTCCTCAATGCCGAGGGCGTGGCACACATAGTTCATATAGTGAATCTGCTGGCGCCGTTGGGCTGGGGTAGGAACGGGAATAACAGCGGCATCGGTAAAGAAAAGCAGCTTGTCATATTTGGGAATCTCTGCCATAGCGACATGTGTCAATACATGACCTGGACGAATGATTCCTTTTTCCTTGTCAAGGATGGCACGTAGCAGTACGTCAGTATTGATAAGGCCTTTCATCAGGATGTCGGCCTCGCCGTTCTTACATAGTGCGACGGCACGACGGGCGCATTCTTCCTTGTCGTCTCCATCAACATATATGGGCTCAATGAATCCCATTTCTCTGCCTTTCTCTACTGCATAACGGGTGCTGGCATCATTAGCACATACTACGGCAACACGTTTGCGGTCGCCCCGCTCTTGCAGGAAGACAATCATGTCGTTTAGTGTTCTGATAGGTTGCATAGTAATGTGGTTTTTAAGGTTATTGCTCTTGTCTGTCGATTAGCGTTCCGCTATTTTACGATTCCTTTTTCAAGATATTCTGCCAGATTCGTGCGTACTTTCTCAGCAACTCCTTCCGAAGCCACTTTGGCCATATCGTGGTCTACCATCAGGTTTACCAGTTCCTCAAAGCTGGTCTTGCTGGGGTTCCAACCTAACTTTGCCTTGGCCTTCGTGGGGTCTCCCCATAGGTTGACGACATCCGTAGGACGATAGAAGTCAGGAGAAACCTCGATGAGCACGTTGCCAGTAGCCTTGTCGATACCTTTCTCGTCGGCGCCCTCGCCTTTGAACTCCAGTTCAATGCCGACACGCTTGAAAGCATAGTAGCAGAACTCGCGAACCGAGTGTTGCACACCTGTGGCTATCACAAAGTCTTCAGGTTTGTCTTGCTGCAGAATGAGCCACATACACTCTACATAGTCTTTGGCATATCCCCAGTCGCGCAGACTGCCGAGGTTACCTAAATAAAGCTTGTCCTGCTTGCCTTGTTTGATGCGGGCTGCTGCCAAAGATATCTTACGGGTCACAAAGGTCTCACCACGACGTTCACTCTCGTGGTTGAACAGGATGCCCGAGCAGCAATACATGTTGTATGCCTCACGGTATTCCTTGACAATCCAGAAGCCGTATTGCTTGGCCACAGCATATGGACTATATGGGTGGAATGGGGTATTCTCGTTTTGTGGCACTTCCTCAACCTTACCGTAGAGTTCAGAGGTTGAAGCCTGATAGATGCGGCATTGCTCCGTCAGTCCTAATTGGCGCACAGCTTCCAGAATACGCAGAACACCTACGGCATCTACGTCAGCCGTAAACTCAGGCGAGTCGAAGCTCACCTGTACGTGGCTTTGTGCGGCCAGATTGTAGATCTCCGTGGGGCGCACCTTGCCAATGACGCCAAGGATACTCATCGAGTCTCCCAGGTCTGCATAGTGCAGGTGAAAATGGGGCTTGCCCTCCAGGTGAGCGATACGCTCACGGAAGTCTACCGATGAACGGCGAATGGTGCCGTGAACCTCGTAACCTTTCTCTAAAAGGAATTCTGCCAGATAAGAACCGTCTTGGCCTGTGATACCGGTGATGAGTGCTATTTTTTTCATATTGATGGGGCTAATGGGTCTAATGGGTCTAATAAGTCTAATGGGTTATTTGTCTTGTCCGCTGAACTGTTTGATGCGCTGTTCTTCTGAGAGTTTGCAAATCAACAGCGTGTCGTTGTTCTCGGCAACGATATAGCCGTCAAGGCCCTGAATAACCACTTTCTTCTCTTGCGTGGTATGAATCATACAGTTGTGCGTCTCAAAGACGTTGATGTCCTGTCCGATGCAGGCGTTGCCGTAAAGATCCTTCTTGGTCTGTTGGTGCAGCGACCCCCATGTGCCTAGGTCGCTCCATCCGAAGTCTGCCGGACATACGAAGATCTCCTCGGCTTTCTCCATGATGGCATAGTCGACGCTGATGTTCTCGCATTCAGGGAACAGCTGGTCTATCTTCTCCTGCTCCTGAGCAGTACCATAGATAGGCAGCAGACTCTCAAAGATTTTTGCCATTGTCGGCTGATAGATGCGGAAAGCATTGACGATGGTCGACACGTTCCAAATGAAAATGCCTGCATTCCAGAAGTAATCGTTTCTCGAAATGTAATGCTTAGCCGTTTCCAGGTCGGGTTTCTCGCGGAAGGAGTCTACACGGAATATCTCCTTGTTTCGCAAAGAGTTGGCAGACAAGTTGGCCTCGATATATCCGTAACCCGTCTCGGGACGGTTGGGTTTCATTCCTAAAGTAACAATGGCGTCGCTATCGCTGGTGAACTTCATGCATTGTGTGATGACGCGGCGGAATTCCTGAACGTCCAGAACAACATGGTCGCTGGGCGATACGACGATATTCGCCTTGGGGTCTTTTGATTTAATGCGCCACGACACATAGGCAATACATGGTGCCGTGTTGCGACGACACGGTTCGCACAGTATGTGGTCACGAGGCATGGCGGGCAGCTGTTCTGCAACAGTCTCGGCATATGTCTTGTTGGTTACTACCCAGACGTTCTCTGGGGCTACTATGGTTGAGAATCGATCAACCGTAAGTTGTAAAAGCGACTTGCCAACGCCTAATACGTCAATAAACTGTTTGGGCTTCTCGGCAGTACTCATGGGCCAGAAACGGCTGCCTACGCCGCCTGCCATAATGACCAGGTGATTGTTAATTCTTGCCATAATGATTCAATTCACTAATATTTATCCTGCAAATATACAACTTTTCTTCCATATAGAAGAAATAATTATGAATGTTTTTTCTTTAAGAGCGATTTTATGAGGAAATAGCCTATCGCAATGACGACTATTGCTACGATGATCAGTTTGATGTATTCAGCATATTCTTCGATCTTGTCGTTCAGCTGATCCTCAGGTACGATGGCATGAAGATACCAGCCCAAAGCGGCCAATATGGCGTGCCAACAGCCTGCACCAATGGTGGTGTAAAGCAGGAACTTCCAGTAGTTCATGCGAGCCAGTCCTGCAGGAATGCTGATTAGGTGGCGTATGCCGGGTATCAGGCGCCCCGTCAGCGTGGCCACAATGCCGTGATCGTCGAAGTAGCGCTCGCTCTTTTCTACTTTCTCCTGATTCAACAGGCACATCTTACCCCAACGGCTGTTGGCAAACTTGTAGATAACGGGGCGTCCAACGTAGTAGGCCACCACGTAGTTGATGCTGGCGCCGAGGTCTGCTCCGATAGTCGCAAACAGGATGACCAACCACACGTCCAGCTGTCCGCTGGCAGCATGATAGGCGGCAGGTGTTACGACGAATTCTGACGGAACGGGTACTACCGTACTTTCCAATAGCATCAGAAACAGAATGGTGCCGTAGTTGAGATTGCTGAGTAATGTTGTGATAAAATTCATTGTCTATGATTCTTTAACTCCTTCCATATATTCTACATATTTGTTGACGGGCGTACCTTCAGGGAAAAGACTGCCCAGTACCGTTTTCGCTTCTTGTGGATTATACTCTACAGCCAGCCGCAGGTATTTCAGAAACTCGTCGGTCTTCTTCATGTCGTGACAGACCAGTGCCATATAGGCATAGCCGCTATGGAATTGGTCGTCCAACTTGTTGACAATGGAGAAGAACTTCTTGAACATCTTGTAGCTGGCCTCCAGATAGCGGTTGTCGTAGAGTGACACGATGATGCGTAACAGCACCAGCGGCGAGCTGTCCGACAGGATGATGGCTTGCCTGAAAGCTGCTTCGGCCTCGGCCACCTTACCACCACTCAGCAGCAGATGTCCGCGAAGTACCAACAGCTCGTCCTGGCCTTCTGATTGAGGCTCGATACGGTTCAGCATCTCTAAGGCTTTGTCGTGCTGTCCCATGTCGCTATAGCAGAAAGCCATCTCCGTATAGATCTGAGGCAGTTGCGGGTCGTCAGCATCTGTCGCCTCCGTATAGCGCTGAAAGTACTTGACGGCTTCCTCTTCGTTGCCTAACTGCTGCAGGCTGTTAGCCTTGATGAGCAGGGCTTCCGGGTCGCTGGGGTCAATGGCAATAGCGTACTCGCTACTGGTGATGGAGTCGCTGTAGTTCTCACGCATATACTGGCTGCTGGCCAGCGCATTCCAGTAGAGCCCAGAGAAGGGGTTGCGGTCTATGAGTTCGTTGAAGAGCTGCTCAGAGTCCTGGTATTTACCCAGTCCGAAGAGCGTGCGGGCCATCAGCTCCTTGAAGTCGTCGCTATCGTCGCCCTTCAGCCGTATCATCCACTCGTAGGCCTTGTCGCTATAGCCGTAGTCGACATAGAGGTTGGCACAGTCCTTGACGAAGTCCTGATACTCGTCGTCGTCAACCCTTAGTGCATAGTCGCGCAGATAGCGGTCACTTTCGTCAATGCGCTCCTCGGCAATCAGTATCTCTGCCGTCAGGTAGTGATAGTCAGGGTCGTCCTGCTGTTCAATGTTGGCGGCATACTGGCGTGCGCCCTCAAAATCCTTGAGCTGCAAGGCCTGACGGGCTTTGTAGACATTGGGTAGCGTGGCGTGTGGATAGAGTGACAAAGCATATTCTATCGTCTCGTCGGCCTTGTCGTATTCGCCCTGCCAGTTGTAGTAGTCGGCAATGTCTACCAAGTCGTCAGCATCCATGAACGGGGCATTCCCCTCGTTCATGGATGTCTCGTAGCTTTCCAGAATGTTCTGGAACTCTTCGCTGGTAAAATACTCTTCGTCGAAGTTCAAGTGCCTTTACTTTTTTACTCTTTTACCTTTTTACTTTTTCCAAGAGTCTTTCAGTCCTACCGTCTTGTTGAACACGAGGTGCTCAGGCGTTGAGTCCAGATCTAGCGTGAAGTATCCTGTGCGCTGGAACTGCAGGAAGTCGCCGGCCTTCTTCTCTTTCAGGAATGGCTCGACGTAGCAGTTTGTCAGCACCTTCAGCGAGTCGGGGTTCAGCAGGTCGCGGAAGTCACGCTCGTCAGCAGCAGGATTCTCAATGGCAAACAGACGGTCGTACAGGCGTACCTCGGCCTGAACGGCATCCTGACAGTTCAGCCAATGCAGGGTCTTACCCTTGATCTTACGGTCGGCACCAGGCTGTCCGCTACGGGTTTCTGGGTCGTAGGTGGCGTAGATCGTCGTCACGTTGCCCTCAGCGTCCTTGTCGCAGGGGTGTTCCTCGTCACACTTGATGATGTAGGCGTTCTTCAGTCGTACCTCCTTGCCTGGAGCCAGACGCTGGAATTTCTTCTCAGCCACCTCCATGAAGTCGTCGCGCTCTATCCAAAGCTCGCGACTGAAGGTGACGGTGTGCGTGCCGTCAGCCTCGTTTTCAGGATTGTTGACAGCCTCCAGCTCTTCAGTCTTACCCTCAGGATAGTTGGTGATGACCAGCTTGACGGGGTTCAGCACGGCGCTGACGCGTGTGGCCTTCTTGTTCAGGTCCTCACGAACGCTGGCCTCCAGTAGCGCATAGTCGTTCAAGGCGTCGAACTTGGTGTAGCCAATGGCGTCGATGAAGTTGCGGACGCTCTGCGACGAGAAGCCGCGACGACGCATACCACAGACGGTCGGCATGCGGGGGTCGTCCCATCCGCTGACCAGCTTTTCGTCTACCAGCGCCTTCAGCTTGCGCTTCGACATCACATTATACGTGATGTTCAGTCGGTTGAACTCTATCTGGCGCGTGCCGTCGTAGCTGTCGGCCAGAATGTCGGCGTTGAAGTCCTTGAGGTCTTCGCCGTTGTCCTTCTTCTCCTTGATGTATTCGCGCAGCAGGTCTACGAACTTGTCGTACAGCGGGCGGTGGGGCACAAACTCCAGCGTACAGATAGAGTGGGTGACACCTTCGAAGTAGTCCGACTGGCCGTGGGCGAAGTCGTACATCGGGTAGCAATGCCACTTCGTGCCTGTACGGTGGTGGGGAATCTGGATGATGCGGTAGATGATGGGGTCGCGGAAGTGCATGTTGGGGTTCGCCATATCCAACTTGGCGCGCAATACCATGCTACCCTCAACGGCCTCCGGCGTGTTCATCTGCTCGAACAGGCGCAGGTTCTCCTCGATGGGGCGGTCGCGGAACGGACTGGGGCGTCCGGGCTGTGTGGGCGTACCCTTCTGCTCGGCTATCTGCTCCGAGGTCTGCTCGTCGACGTAGGCCAGGCCTTTCTTAATCAACCATACGGCAAAGTCCCACAGCTTCTCGAAATAGTCTGAGGCGTAGTAGATGTTGCCCCATTTGAATCCGAGCCACTTGATGTCGCTCATGATGTTCTCCACGTATTCCGTGTTCTCCTTCGTCGGGTTCGTATCGTCGAAGCGCAGGTTGCAGATGCCGCCAAACTCCTCAGCGACGCCGAAGTCCATGCAGATGGCCTTGGCGTGACCAATGTGAATATATCCGTTGGGCTCTGGTGGGAAACGGGTCTGTAGTCGTCCGCCGTTCTTACCTGCCTCCAGGTCCTCCTTTACAAACTGTTCTACAAAGCTGAGGCTTTTCTTCTCCTCGCCTGTTGTCATGTTTTTCTCTTCCATATTATATATAATGTGTATTTGTGAGTGCAAAGGTACAAAATAATATGCAAAAGCAAGGCAATTTCAGGAAAAAGTTGTGTTACTTGACGATTGAAGTAGGGGTCGATGAGTGTAAATGTGCCACATTTTTACTGGATATTTGTAAAGAAAAAGTGCCGAAAATTGTGCTTGGTTTTTCTGGACATCTAGGAAGATGAGGCTCGCGATTACGGTTGATAAGTCACGAAGTGGGACATAGCGGGTGACGAAGTTACGTATCGGAGGTCACAAAGTGCCACTTTTATGACCTCAAAGTTACGTATTCGCGATGTGAAAACGGCACTTTCATAGTGCAAAAATCGTGGTTTTATGGGTGTTTTGGGTGATATTGGTGGATAAAACGGACAATGTTTTGGGGCGCCAAAAGGGGCCTATAAATATAACGATTTGTATATCAAGCCGTTGCGTATAACGCGTCATATTTCACGAATTTGACCCTCGCTGAGCGTTTGGTGGATTTTACGCGATTCTCAGCGGCTGTTTTGTTGAGAAAATTCATGGTGGGTGTGGAGTGTGTGTAGAGGGGCAGTTAAGGAGGGTTTGTCCAGAAAGCAACATTTTTTTATATAAAAATGAAAAAAGTTGCGAAAAAGTTTGGAGGATTGATATAAATCAACTATCTTTGCAACTGTTATCCTGAATACAATCTTTTTACCTTAAAGGCTAATACCAATTAGACTAAAGTGCTCTTCACTGGGAAGTGAGGGGTATTTTTTTATTACTTTATCCCCTGCTTGTTCAGTGCCTTCGAGTATTTAGAGGCATTCTGCAAGTGCTCCTGATAGGTGCGGGCAAAGTTGTGGGTGCCTGAAAAGTCTTCTTTGGCACACATGTAGAGGTAGTCGTGCTGCACGTGGTTCAGTACGGCGTCAATGCCGCGGATGCTGGCAATCTTGATGGGGCCAGGGGGCAGTCCCTCGTTGCGATAGGTATTGTAGGGACTGTCGACGGAGAGCAGTTTGTTGTAGATGCGCTTCAGCTCAAACTGTTTGAGTGCAAACTTGATGGTGGGGTCGGCCTGCAGGGGCATGTCGGCCTTCAGGCGGTTGAGGTACATGCCTGCTATCATGGGCTTCTCAGTGGTATTTGCCGTCTCCTCGTCAATGATGCTGGCCAGCGTGCATACCTCGTTGGGTGTCAGTCCCATATTGTTGGCTTTGGCCTGGCGGTCGCCCTGCCAGAAGCGGTCGTGCTCATTGCTCATGCGTGTCAGCAGGGCATCAATGCTGACATTCCAATAGACGTCGTAGGTGTTGGGCACAAACATTGCCGCAATGGTGCAGGTGTCGTAGCCCAGCTGTCGGCAGACGGAGTCGCTGGTGAGTGCCTGGGCAATGGTGGCCGAGTCGAGCATCAGGCGATGGGACAACACAGCGGCCAGACGGTCCATCGTGCGCACCTCAGGAATGGTGAGGCTGAGGCTTTTCTGCTGGCCGTTCTTCAGGTGGCGGAAGATGACGAAGGCACCTTCGCGGGGCTCAATGGCATAACGGCCTGTGCGAATATGGTCGGCGTAGCTGCTGTGGCGTATCAGCGTGCTCAGTCCTGTGAGTCCTGCCGTATGGCTGAAAGCGCTGATTTTCGTCAGCACAGAGTCTTGCGTATCGTCGCCGTCGATATACAGAAACTCTGTGGTGTCGCTCTTCGAAACAGGTGTTAACAGGTAGAAGACAGGCAGTAACAGTATGATCAGAATGCCGCAAGCGGCAATGTATAAGTTGATGCGTGCATTGATTTTTTTCATCGTATTGTCAGTTTACGGCGCCAAAGTTACAAAATAATTCATAATTCATAACGCATAATTCGCAATTATTTTGTATTTTTGCAAAAACAAACTGAAAAACATGAAACTGAAGTTCTGTATACGCTATCGTACAGCATGGGGAGAAAGCATGCATGTGGTTGTCGGCTATTATCGTCAGGACGGCACCGTCAGACGCCAGAATCTGACCATGCAGACAGAGGATGGTGAGCTATGGACGCTGGAGACGGCCGCATTGACCAGCAGGCAACACCCCTTGTCACACCTTATATATAATTATCAGGTGGAAAACGCCGAGGGTGAAGTGTTGCGTAGCGAGTGGGACGAGATACCCCGCATTTATCATTTCGACGCCTCGCAAGACTATATCTTTCCAGACCAGTGGCGAGATCGTCCGTTGCCCTACCATCTGTATAGTGCAGCCTACCAGACCACCAGTCAGGGAACGTCTGACGAACAGGTGCAGATAGCACGTCTGCCCTTGTTTCGCCGCACCATCATCTTCCGCGTGTCGGCACCCCAACTGAAAGCAGGTCAGGCCGTTGCCGTCTGTGGCAGCCATCCGGCGCTGGGCTCGTGGAACACGTCGCGCTATGTGGTGATGGAGCCTGTGGGACGTTCTGAGTGGATGCTCTCCGTCAATGCGATGGGCTGGCTACTGCCTGTAGAGTATAAGTTCGTGGTGGTCGACACGGCTACGCACACCTTACTGCAATGGGAGGAGGGCGACAACAGGACGGTCGACGTCGAAGTGAACGACGGCGAAGTGTTGGTGCTCTATGGCGACCCGTTGCGTCTCTGTGAGGAGCCTTGGCGACTGGCTGGTGTCAGCATTCCCGTTTTTGCGCTGCGTAGCGAGCATAGCTATGGCGTGGGCGACTTCGGCGACCTGCGCCGTTTCGTCGACTGGGCGGTGGCTACGGGCATGAAAGTCATCCAACTGTTGCCTGTCAACGATACTACGCTGAGCCACCAGTGGTCGGACTCGTGTCCCTACAACCTGATGAGCTACTTTGCCCTGCATCCCCATTATGTCGACTTGGAGGCGGCAGGCACGTTGCGCTCCAAGACGCAGATGACGCAGTTTCTGCGTCGTCGCCAGGAGCTGAATGCGTTGCCCTATAGCGACTATGAGGCTGTCGACCGCGTGAAGAACGAATATCTGCAACAGCTCTTTGCCGAACAGGGCAAGAAGGTGGTAGAGTCGAAGGACTTTAAGGCCTTTGTGGAAGCCAACGAGGAGTGGCTGAAACCGTATGCGGATTATTGTAATGAGTCCGCAGACTACGTGCACTTTGTGCAATTTTTATTGCACAGTCAGCTGAAAGCTGCTGCCGACTATGCCCGCGAGAAGGGTGTGGCGCTGATGGGCGATCTGCCTATCGGGTGTCATCCGGATAGCGTTGAGGTCAAGCAACATCCAGAGCTGTTCCATCTGAACTGTCAGGCAGGAACGCCTCCAGACAATTTCACGCCGCAAGGACACAATTGGGGATATCCCACCTACTGCTGGGGCGACGCCTTGTATGCCGTGTTTAGAAAGCGCCTGAGCCATCTGTCGCAGTACTTTGATGCCATGCGCATAGACCATGTGCTGGGCTACTTCCGCATTTGGGAGATACCCGAAGAGGCCGTGTCGGGCGTGTTGGGTCATTTCTCGCCAGCCCTGCCGATGACTGTCGACGAGATAGAGTATTTCGGATTTCCGTTCCGTAAGGAACTCTATACGCGGCCATTTATCAACGACAAACTCATTGACCGCCTGTTTGGCATTCATGCTAATTTCGTACGCGAGAACTACTTGACGCACAAGGCCTACGGGCTGTACGACCTGAAGGACGAATGCTGCACACAACGCCGTATACAACAACTTTTCAGCGAACGACGCGACGAGAACAGCCTGTGGATTCGCGACGGACTGATGCGGCTGGTCTGCAACGTGCTGTTTGTGGAAGACCCGCGTCAGCCAGAGATGTACCATCCGCGTATGGGTGTCATCAACGAGCCCGTCTACGAGGCGCTGACCTCTGAGGAGAAAGATGCCTTCCTGCGGCTGTACAACAACTATTTTTACCAGCGCCACTCGTTCTTCTGGGGACATCAGGCCTTGAAGCGTCTGCCGGCCATCCTGAACGGCTGTCGCATGTTGATATGTGCCGAGGACTTGGGCATGTTGCCCGACTGCGTGGAGCCCGTGCTCGACCAGTTGCGCATCCTGACGCTGGAGGTGCAGCAGATGCCCAAACAACAAGGCTTTGAGTATACCCATCTGGAGGCCAATCCGATACGCAGCGTGTGTACCATCTCGACGCACGATATGGCGCCGTTGCGACAGTGGTGGCAGGAACAGCCCGAGCGTCGCCAGCGTTACTACGTTACGATGTTGCAGAAAGAGGGTAGGGCACCCGAACAGTTGCCTGTCCATCTGGCTGAAGAAATCATCGCCCGCCACCTCTACTGCCCGTCCATGCTCTGCATCCTGCAGTTGCAAGACTGGCTGGCAATGGATACGGAGTTGCGCTCGAAACAGCCCCGACAGGAACGCATCAACGTGCCCAGCGATCCGTATAACCGCTGGCAATACCGCATGCATGTCACCATAGAACAGCTGCTGGAGGCTACACGATATAATAACAAGGTGAAAACCATGATCCAGCGCAGCAGAAGATGACCCCATAAGTCCCATAAGTCCCATTAGCCCCATTATGAAATACAACACTTTCATCTTCGACCTCGACGGCACGCTACTCGATACCCTGCAGGATCTGGCCAACAGCGTAAACTATGCGCTGAGTCAGCACGGAATGCCCACGCACAGCATAGACGATGTGCGCCGATTTGTGGGCAATGGGGTGCGTGTGCTGATGGAGCGCGCCATTCCCGAGGGTGCCGCCAATCCGGCGTTCGACGCCACTTTCGCCACCTTCCGCCAGCACTATATGCAGCACTCGCTCGACACCACACGTCCCTACGACGGCATTCCCGAACTGATTCACGAGTTGAAGGCGCGTGGTTGCCACATGGCGGTGGTCAGCAACAAGATGATGGCGGCCACGCAGGAGCTCGTGCGCCACTTCTTTCCGGAAATAGAGGTGGCCATTGGTGAGCATGAGGCGGCAGGCATTCGTAAGAAGCCCGCTCCCGATACCGTCTTTGAGGCCCTGCGCCAGTTGGGCGTCCCTCATACCTCTGACCTCTCATCTCTTACCTCTGTTGTCTATGTGGGCGACAGCGACGTCGACCTGGCGACGGCACGCAATAGCGGTCTGCCGTGTATCAGCGTGTTGTGGGGCTTTCGCGACAAACCCTTTTTACTGGAACACGGTGCTACGACCTTCGTAGAACGCCCTTGTCAAATTTTGGAAATATGATTCGAATAATGTTTTTAGCTGTTGGCTGTTGGCTTGGGGCTGTTGGCTTGTCTGCCCAGCCTGCCGGCGTCGTTCTCGACACGTTGCATGTGCAGCATGTTGACTTCGAGGGACAAACCCGTGAGGGCGTCATCATCTGCAATAAAAGCATCAGCAAAGATCTGCGCGACATCTTTGCCGAACTGTATAAAGCGAAGTATCCCATCGAGCGCATACGGCCTATCTCTGACTATGCTGACGACGACGAACGCTCCATGCGGGCCAACAACACGTCGTGCTACTGCTATCGTCCCATTGCAGGCAGCAATAAACTCTCCAAACATGCCCAGGGACTGGCCATAGACATCAATCCGTTGTATAACCCTTGTGTGCGTCGTCAAAAGGACGGCACGCTGCTGATTCAGCCTTCGACAGCTAAACCGTATGTGAATAGAAAAGCCAGTCATCCCTACAAAATAAAAAGAGGCGACTTGTGTTATCGCCTCTTTGTTAGTCGTGGTTTTCGTTGGGGAGGAAACTGGAAGTCGTTGAAAGACTATCAGCATTTCGAGAAGTAACTACTCACCTCTCACCTCTTTCTACTCACCTCTTATCTGATAAACAGTAGTTCGCGGTATTTCGGCAACGTCCACAGGCCATCCTCCACGATGAGCTCCAGTTTGTCAATCTGGTTGCGGATGGCCTCCATGTGCGGACATACCGTGTCGTGATAGCTGATGGCGCGCTGGTGGATATCCTCTATGCGGTTGGCCACACGGCGGGCCTCCGTCAGGTCTTCCACAAACTGCTCAATCTTTTCCGTGCGCTCAGCAATCTCCTCAATGAGCTTCATGTTACGGCTCGACAGACGCTCGGCGCGCTCCTGTGAAAAGACGCCCTTCATGCCCTGTACATTCTTGATAAGCTGGCTTTGGTAGTGTGTGGCCACAGGGATGATGTGGTTCATGGCCAGGTCGCCCAGCACGCGGGCCTCGATCTGTACCGTCTTGACGTACATCTCCCATTTCACCTCGTTGCGAGCCTCCAGTTCCTTGCGGTTCATCACCTTGGTGCTCTCAAACATCTGCACGCTAGAGTCGTCAAGGTAGTGCTCGAAGATGACGGGACACGACTTCTCGACGTCGAGACCACGACGGGCTGCCTCCTTGACCCACTCGTCAGAATAGCCGTTGCCGTCGAAACGGACAGGCTTGCAGGCCTTCACATCGTCTTTCAGCACCTCGAGAATAGCAGGAATCTTGTCTTTCCCTTGCGCTATCTTGCTGTCTACACGCTCCTTAAATGAGGTGAGTGCCTCGGCCATAGCGGCATTCAGGGCAATCATGGCGCTGGCGCAGTTGACGCTCGAGCCTGGTGCACGGAACTCAAATCTGTTACCCGTAAAGGCAAAAGGTGATGTGCGGTTGCGGTCTGTATTGTCAACGATAAGGTCGGGAATCTGTGGAATGTCAATCTCCATGCCCTGCTTACCTTTCAGGTTAAACAACTCGTTGGTCTCTGATACCTCGATGTGGTTGAGCAATTCCGTCAGCTGGGTGCCCAGGAACGACGAGATAATGGCGGGAGGAGCCTCGTTGCCACCCAGTCGGTGGGCATTGGTGGCACTCATAATCGATGCCTTGAGCAGTCCGTTATGCTTGTACACAGCCATCAGCGTCTCGACAATGAAGGTCACAAAGCGCAGGTTCTCCTCAGGGGTCTTGCCTGGTGCATGCAGCAGTACGCCGTTGTCTGAGCTGAGGCTCCAGTTCTGGTGCTTGCCACTACCGTTAATACCATCGAACGGCTTTTCGTGCAACAGCACGCGGAATCCGTGGTTGCGAGCTACCTTCTTCATCAGCGACATCAACAGCATGTTATGGTCGACGGCGAGGTTGCACTCCTCGAAGATGGGAGCCAGCTCAAACTGATTGGGAGCCACCTCGTTGTGGCGCGTCTTTACGGGAATGGCCAACTCCAGGGCCTGAATCTCCAGGTCCTTCATAAAGGCCTGCACACGATCAGGGATGGTGCCAAAGTAGTGGTCGTCCATCTGCTGGTTTTTGGCACTCTCGTGACCCATCAGCGTACGACCTGTCATCAGCAGGTCGGGACGGGCCGAGTAGAGTCCCTCGTCGACGAGGAAATATTCCTGTTCCCAACCCAGATTGACCTGAACCTTGGTGACGTTGTCGTAGAACAGCGAGCATACATCGGTAGCTGCCTTGTCGACAGCGTGCAGAGCACGCAACAGGGGAGCCTTGTAGTCAAGTGCCTCACCCGTATAAGCGATAAAGATGGTGGGAATACACAGCGTGTCGTCAATGATAAACACAGGACTGGTGGGGTCCCAGGCTGAATAGCCGCGAGCCTCGAAAGTATTTCTGATGCCGCCATTGGGGAACGACGAGGCGTCAGGCTCCTGCTGTACGAGCAGCTTGCCAGAGAACTTCTCTATCATGCCACCCTTGCCGTCGTGCTCTACAAAGGCGTCGTGCTTTTCAGCTGTACCCTCGGTCAGCGGTTGAAACCAGTGCGTATAGTGGGTCACGCCCATCTCTAAAGCCCATTTCTTCATGCCGTCGGCTACCGCATCAGCGATGGAGCGGTCTAGTCGGGCACCATTGTCTATCACGTCAATCATGGCGTCGTAGACGTTTTTCGGCAGATAACGGTACATTTTCTCCTTATTGAACACGTATTTGCCGAAATACTCCGACGGACGTTCCTTGGGTGCTTTTACCTCAACGGCCTTCTTTTTAAAGGCTTCTTCTACTACCTGGAATCTTAAATTATTTGCCATGCTTTTGTCACCTTAAAGTTTTTATTGGCTGCAAAAGTACAAATAAAAATAGAAAAATCCCCAAGATATTTGGAGAAAATCAAATTATTGCTTAATTTTGCAAGGTAAAGTGAAACGTATTTATTCTGCTATGACCAAAAAAATTATTTCCTTATTATGTTGTGTCATCTTGTGGGGTGCTGTCGTTAGCGCTCAGGAAGCACAAAAGAGTGACTTACAGAAACGTGCGGAAGCCTTGAATCCCAAAGAGAACGTAGCACAGGCGCGCTCGCTGTTTATTCAGGCTTATCACGACTATTCCAGAAAGGGACAGATTCGCGAGGCTGTAGAGTGTGCTGCCAAAGCCTCGGCATTGTACTATCAGGAGAACTCCTATCAGGAAGCTTTCGACTTGTTGCGTGAATCCGATCAGTTGGTGTCGTCGAGCAAGCAGGTGAATGCTGAGAAGGCCGCCCTGCACTACCAGATGACCCGTGAACGTATGCAGATGTATATCAAGATGCGTCGTGCGGAGAGTGCCAAGGCTCAGTTGGACATCATGGAAGGACAGGTAAGCACAGCTGGTAAGGAGACGTTGAAGAACGACCTCCTCTATCAGAAGGCTATCTATTTCTATACGTTTGGTCACAACGCCCAGGGTAATGCTGTCTTTCAGGAAATGGCCAGCAAGCTGACTTCAGAGAAGGCCTATGACAAGGTCGACGAAGTGTACCAGACGCTGATAGCCAATGGCCGTAAGTCGGGTAGTGCCAACATGGTTGCTCAGGCTTACAGCAGCTATATTGTTTGGAAAGACTCTGTGAACGCCCTGAAGCGTGCCGACGAGATAGGTGCGCTGAAAAAGCAGATTGCCGACAACGAGGCTGTGATTGCCGATAAGGATAGCGCTTTGTCTACACGTTGGGTGTTCATCATTGGCCTTTGTGTGGTGGTGGCCGCCCTTGCAGCAGCTTTGGTGATTGGTGCTATCATACTGCTCCGCTATATCCTGTTGACACGCAAGCAGCAGAAGACTATCAAGCTGGCCAACGAGAGCAACGCCCTAAAGGCGCAGTTCATCAGCAATATGTCGGCACAGTTGGAGCCCACCTTGCGCAAGCTGGACAGCCGCCAGCCTGAGGTGCAGGCCCTGCTGGACTTCTCGAAACACGTACAGACGCTGTCGGAATTGGAGAATCGTCCTGCCGACGCTGTCGTAGAACAGGAGGAAACTCAGGTGGCCACATTCTGCGAGTCGCTGATGGACGAGATTCGCGACAGTGTCAAGTCTGAGGTGACGCTGACAGTCAATGCGCCCAAGATGAGTGCAAACATCAATCGTGAGATGGTGTCTCACATTCTGCGCCACCTGTTGGTCAATGCTGCGGAGTATACTCCCGAGGAAGGACATATCTGGCTGGAATACAAGAAACGTGGCCAGCATACCTACCAGTTCCTCGTGTCGAATACGGGTGAGCCCATTCCGGAAGAGAAGCGTGACAGTGTGTTTACGCCCTTTGCCGAGATTCACGACCTGACGCAGGGTGATGGTCTCGGACTGCCTATCTGTAAGCAGATGGCGCTGAAGATGAATGGTGACCTCACCATCAGCGAAGAGTTTACAAAGGGAACGCGCTTCGTTCTCGAGTTACATGGATAAACGATAAGGATAAAAAAGAAACCCGCGAAATTCGCGGGTTTTTTCTTTTATTCATCTATGAAGCGTTGTGTCAGCGCATCGTAGCTGTCTATGCGGCGATCACGCAGGAAGGGCCACCAGCGGCGCACGTGTTCCGAGCGCTTCATGTCAACATCCACTACGGCTTCCGTCTCTTCGTCGACAGGTGCCTCATAGAGCAGTTCACCCTGTGGTCCGGCAACAAAGCTCGTGCCCCAGAACGGCACACCATCCTCGTCGCCCACACGATTCACTGTGACGACGGGTAGTCCGTTGGCCACTGCGTGTCCACGCTGTACTGTCTGCCAGGCCATGCGCTGACGCTCCTGTTCATCCTGGCTGTCATTGGGGTCATAGCCAATGGCCGTGGGGTAGATCAGCAGTTCGGCACCAGCCAGCGCCATCAGTCGTGCTGCCTCGGGATACCACTGGTCCCAGCATACCAGCACGCCCAGCTTGCCTACTGACGTCTGAATCGGCTGGAAGCCCAGATCACCTGGCGTAAAGTAGAACTTCTCGTAGTAGCCTGGGTCGTCGGGGATGTGCATCTTACGGTACTTGCCGGCTATGGTGCCGTCTTTCTCCATCACCACTGCTGTGTTGTGGTATAAGCCTGGTGCACGACGCTCAAACAGCGAGGTGACAATCACCACCTGCAGCTCTTTTGCTAATGCTCCGAAGAACTCCGTCGAAGGTCCGGGAATAGGCTCTGCCTGGTCGAAGATGTCGACGTTTTCCTCCTGACAGAAGTACAATCCGTTGTGCAGCTCCTGCAAAACAATAAGTTCTGCGCCCTGTTGGGCTAACTTCGTGATCTTCTCGGCCAGCCTCCGCTTGTTGTCCTCGCGGTCAGCCGTGTTGTGCTGTTGTATGATTCCTATCTTCATTGCTTTATTTTTAATTTCTCACCTTCTCACTTTCTCACTTCTAATAGTACTGCATGGTGCAGCAATGCAGACTGCCATGCTGCTTAATCACGGCCCGGCAGTCAATACCAACAATTTCCCTGTCAGGAAAAGCCTCACCGATAGTGCGCAGAGCCTCTGCGTCGAGGTCGGGCTGGTTATAAGTGGGCACCAGCACAGCCCCGTTGATAACCAAGTAGTTGGCATAGGTGGCTGGCAGACGCTCACCTTCGTCATAGACGGGGCGGGGCAGAGGCAACTTCAACAAACGATAGGGCTTACCGTCCAGCGTCCTCAGTGCCTGCAGTTCCTGTTCCATGAGCGCCAAATCCGGATGGTCTTCGTCGCCCCCAGTATATAATAAGGTGTCGTCAGGACAGATGCGCACCAGCGTGTCGATGTGTCCGTCAGTATCGTCACCCATAAGACTGCCGTGCTCCAGCCAGACAATGCGCTCGGCACCTAAGTATGTTTTCAGCCTTTCTTCAATCTCCTGTCGTGACAGCGGCTGGTTGCGGTGGGGTGCCATCAGACAGCACGACGTCGTGAAGATAGTGCCCTTGCCGTCGCTTTCTATACTGCCGCCCTCCAGCACAAAATCCAGATGGTCTTCGTATGTGCCTTTTACCAAGCCCTGCTCGTAGAGGTGGCGATTGATCTGGTTGTCAAGCGTCGCCTCGAACTTCTCACCCCAGCCGTTGAAGCAAAAGTCAAGGAGAATGGGTGATGGCTGATGGGTGATGGGTGATAGCTCTTCCACTGTGATGAAGCCGTGGTCTCTTGCCCATGTGTCGTTGGAAGTAATGGGTGTTAGGTGATGGGTGAGGGGTGATGGGAGGTGAGTCCCCTCTGGTGCAACAATCAACAAACCTTCGCGCTTGCTGATTTCGCGTGCCATCTCTTCATAGACAGCCGTGATGTCTGCCAATATGGGTGCCCAGTCAGTGGCCTCGTGAGGCCACGTCAACTGCACCATACTCTGTGGTTCCCATTCAGCGGGCATGCGTCGTTTTCTTGCAATCATGTTGCAAAAGTATAAAAATAATTCGTATAATTCGTGTAATTCGCGGATTTTTTATACTTTTGCGGTTGATTATGATGATAGAATTGCACGATGTGACCATCGGACAGCTGATAAAAGGGCTGTCGGCAACCGTTGACGACGGACAAACGGTGTGCTTCTCGGGTGCTCAGGGCGCAGGGAAGACCACGCTGTTGCGTGCGCTGTTGGGCTTTATTCCTATTGATGGTGGCCATATCAGTATTGATGGTGAACTGCTGACGCCCCAGTCTGCACCGTACTTCCGGCGCTTTATGGCTTATGTGCCCCAGCACCTCTCCGTGCCTGACGGCTATGATAAGGTGCCTACCGACTATGTCCTGCTGGTTCAGCAGGCGGTGCTCTCGGGCAAGCCGATACTCGTGATTGATGAGCCACCATATCCCCTTGACGACAATGCCCACGAGGCTGTCGAGCGTCTGCTGGCGCAGGCATCCCAGCGTGGCGCTACCATTGTGGCAGCAGGTGCCTTGACCACTCCTAACGTGATATGCCTATGAAGATCTTTTATATCATAGTATTGCTGGCTGTCTTCGTGTGGAAGGGCTACTATGCCGGGAAACGTGGCATCAATACCTGGCGAAAGGACCGCATGCAGCACGACTCGCTACGCGAATACTTGTTGGGCAATGGTGCTACTGAGTGGCAATCGCTATGGCCGTTCTATCGTCACGCCCTGCAACGCTCACTGTTGCCCCTATTGTCCATGTGGCGCCTGTGGCTGGTGCTGCTGGCCTTCGGACTATTGATATGGTGGCTTGCTTAGATGTTAGAAAGTGTTTTTTCTGCAAAAAAAATCAGGAACGGCGTTTTGTAGTTCCTATTTTTTTTTGTACCTTTGCACCCCATAAAGGTATTATTGACACACAAAAGGTAAAAACATTATGGGTGGCTTCTTTGGCACAATCTCTACAAAGGACTGCGTAAACGACTTGTTTTACGGGACTGACTACAACTCGCACTTAGGAACAAAACGCGCCGGAATGGTGACTTTCAATGAGGAAAGTGGTTTTCACCGCTCTATCCACTCGTTGGAGCGCCAGTATTTCCGCTCCCGTTTTGAAGACGAACTCGACAGCTTTCGTGGCCATCAGGGCATAGGCGTCATCAGCGATACCGACCCACAGCCCATCATCGTCAATTCGCACCTGGGACGCTATGCGGTGGTCACCGTTGCCAAGATCAACAACCTACGCGAGATTGCCGACGAACTGCTGAAACAGCGTATGCACTTCAGCGAGATGTCTGCCAACAATATCAACCAGACGGAGCTGGTGGCCCTGCTCATCAATATGGGCAACTCGTTTGTCGAGGGCATCAACCGCGTCTACCAGAAGATTGAGGGTTCGTGCTCGATACTCATCCTTACTGAGGACGGCATCATTGCCGCACGCGACTTTCTGGGACGTACACCTATTGTCATTGGTAAGAAGTCCATTCACCGCTTGTCGCCCATCGGTACTGACGAGCACATCGAGGGATATGCTGTCTCCAGTGAGACGACGAGCTTCCCCAACCTCGACTACAAGGTGCTGCGCGACGTTGGTCCAGGCGAAATCGTCAAGCTCAAGGCTGACGGCATAGAGGTGTTGCAGAAGCCGTTCACCCGTTGTCAGATATGTTCGTTCCTGTGGGTGTACTATGGATTCCCCGCCAGCGACTACGAGGGCATCAATACCGAGTATGTCCGCGAGAAGAATGGTCGTCTGTTGGGCGAGAAAGATAACGACGTCGAGGCCGACCTTGTGTGTGGCATTCCCGATTCAGGTGTAGGTATGGCGCTGGGCTATTCTGAGGGTAAGAAGGTGCCCTACAAGCGTGCTGTGCTGAAGTATACGCCGACGTGGCCACGCTCGTTTACCCCTGGCAACCAGAACCGTCGCGACCTCGTGGCTAAGATGAAGCTCATCCCTAATCCCGCCATTCTGAAAGGCCAGCGTATCGTGTTCTGCGACGACTCCATCGTTCGTGGCACGCAGTTGCGCGACAATGTGCGTACCTTCTTCGAAAATGGTGCCAAGGAAGTGCACGTCCGCATCTCCTGTCCCCCGCTGGTCTATGGTTGTCCGTTCATCGGCTTCACGTCGTCGAAGAGCGACCTCGAGCTTATCAGCCGTCGTATCATTCGCGACTTCGAGGGCGACGACCACAAGAACCTCACAGAGTATGCCAAGACGGGTACGCCCCAATACGAACGTATGGTGAAGGAGATAGCCCGTCGACTGGGACTGACCAGCCTGAAGTTTGCCACCATCGAAGACCTGATAGCGTCTATCGGACTGCCTAAAGACAGCATCTGTACCCACTGTTTCGACGGCTCCAGCTATTGTCACGAGAAGGACAACGAGAAGTGGTTTACATAAAAAGGAATAATTAAAAAAGTATAAAAACGGCGGATTCCCCATGTAGTCCGCTGTTTTTTTCGTACCTTTGCAGTCTAATTTCATTTTAGAAGCGTGAAAATACGACAAGTGCTCGACGCCCTTGAACAGTTCGCGCCTCTGCCCTTGCAGGAAAGCTGGGACAATGCTGGCCTGCAGTTGGGACTGACGGAGGCGGAGGTTTCAGGGGCATTATTGTGTCTGGACGTCAACGAACAAATCATTGACGAGGCCATTCGTCGTGGCTGCAACCTCGTGGTGAGCCACCATCCGTTGCTGTTCCGCGGACTGAAGCAAATTAGCGGTGCCGACTATGTGCAGCGTAGCGTCATCAAGGCCTTGAAGAACGACATTGTGGTGGTGTCGCTGCATACCAATATGGACAATGCCCAGGGTGGCGTCAATTGGAAGATTGCTGAGCGCTTGGGACTGCAGGGCTGCCAGTTCTTCGCCCAGAAGATGGTCGACGGCATGGAGGCTGGCAGTGGCGTAGTAGGGGAGTTGCCCTCAGCGCTGGATGCCCGTGCCTTTATTGAACTGGTGAAACAGCAGTTTGGCGTGCAGTGCGCCATGTGCAACGAGTTGCTCGAGCGTCCTATCCGCAAGGTGGCCATCTGTGGTGGCGCTGGCGATTTCCTGTTACCCGATGCTGTGGCGCAGGGTGCCGACGCGTTTATCACGGGCGAGATGCACTACCATCAGTACTTTGGCTACGAGCAGCGCATCCAGCTGTGCGTCATTGGTCACTACCAGTCGGAGCAGTACACCAGCGAGATTTTCCGCGACATCATCCAGAAGGAGTGTCCTGGTGTCACGACTTGCATTGCCGAGACCTGCACCAACCCCATCGTTTACCTTTAGTCGAAACATCGAAACTTCGAAACATCGAAATAACGAAAAAATAGTAAGAATTATGGCAAAGAAAGATCCTACAGACCTGTCAGTAGAAGAGCGCCTGAAAACCCTCTATCAACTGCAGACCACGCTGTCGTCTATCGACGAGAAGCGTGCCCTCAGAGGTGAGCTGCCTCTGGAAGTACAAGACCTGGAAGACGAGATTGAAGGTCTGACCACCCGTATCGAGAAGATTCAGTCGGACATCAACGACTTCGATCGTGCTGTGTCACAGAAGAAGGGCGAGATTGAGACGGCTAAGGCCAGCGTTGAGCGCTATAAGGCCCAGCTCAACGAGGTAAAGAACAACCGCGAGTACGACACGCTGTCGAAGGAAATCGAGTTCCAGGAGTTGGAAATCGAGCTCTGCAACAAGAAGATCAAGGAGGCCAACATCCGTATTGAAGAGAAGAAGGCCGAGCTGGCTCAGAACCAGGAAATCATCGACGATCGCCGTCAGGCTCTGGAGATGAAGAAGGGCGAGCTCGACGAGATCATGGAAGAGACCCGCGCCGAGGAAGAAAAGCTGAAGGCTAAGGTCAAGGAGCTGGAAATCAAGATTGAGCCCCGTCTGCTCACCTCGTTCAAGCGTATTCGTAAGAATGCCCGCAACGGACTGGGTATCGTCTACGTGCAGCGTGATGCCTGTGGTGGTTGCTTCAACAAGATTCCGCCCCAGCGTCAGCTCGACATCAAGATGCACAAGAAGATTATCGTCTGCGAGTATTGCGGACGCATCATGATTGACCCCGAACTGGCTGGTGTCAAAATTGAGAGCGCTGCTCCTGCTGCAGAGAAGAAGACGCGCAAGCGCGCCATTCGCAAGACTGTCAAGAAGGACGACGCTGCTGAAACTGTCGACGTTCCCGAGGAGGCATAAAGCGAAAGACTTAAAAGAGAAAGGCTCGCCAGTTGGCGAGTCTTTTTTATGGTCGTCTACTCAATGCAGTGCATCAGGAAGTCGACGGCACCGTTGACGCCAAACTTGCGGACGTCCAGCGAGATGTCGTAGTTGCAGGCATCCGTCCAGTCGCGCCCCGTAAACGTCTTGGTATAGAGCTCGCGGCTGAAGTCGTTGTCGACAATCATGGCTGCGGCGTCCTGCTCGCTGATGTCGTATTTCTCGGCAATGCGACGCTTGCGGCAGTCCAGGCTGGAGTGGATGAAAATCTTCAGCGCATTGGGCTCGTCGGCAAAGATGTCGAAGCCGCAGCGTCCGATGATGACGCACGACTCCTCCTTGGCAATCTGGCGGATAGCCTCTGCCTGTGCACGAAACAGCGCATGGCTGGTCTGGTCTTTCTCCTGCCCGTTATATTCGGCATGTGCCATGTAGGTGCGGTAGAAATTTGTGAAGTCGTCGCGCCACAGCGGGTTGCGTAGCTCAATCTTCTCCACAGCCTCCTCTACAGCATTCATGCGCGAGGCCACTGCGTTCAGTATCTGCTTGTCAAGCAGCTTCACTCCGAGCCGTCGGGCCAGCTCCATTCCAATCTCGTGGCCTCCAGTGCCAAACTGGCGACTGATGGTGATAACAAATCTTTCCTTGCTGTTCATAGTCTTAGTATTTTTTAGATAATGCGTTAACTTTGTTGCAAAGATACGAAATTATCCTGATAATTGCAAGTTTTTCGACGACTAATTTTCGTCAAATCACGCTGTCGAAATCAGTTCTCGTCCCAGTCATCCACCTGGAAGTAGTAGTCCTCCTGTGCTGTCGGATCGTAGTCGCTCCAGTAGTTGAAGAAGTCCTGCGCTTGCGGCGGCTGGTCGCCCTGCACCTCATGGAAGAAACGCTCCACGTGCTGACGCTCGACGGCCTCGTCGCGCAGTGCCACAAAGTAGTCGCGCATGCTGTCCCAGTCTGAGTCGTATTTCTCATAGAACAAGCCGTCGTACCACCCGTCACCAGCCCAGTATGCCCAGCTGTCGCGCCCTTGGGCGTCCGACAGCTTCAGGCTACGCTCCACCTCGTCTATCCGCCTGCCGATGATCTCGCAGATGCCGTCGGAGATCACATCCTTCAGACGTACACGCTCAGTGTTAAACCATACGTCAATCCAGTCGTCATAGTCCTTCGCGTGAATCTGGTGCAACGTGAATTTCCATATCTTCAGTGCCCACATGGGGTGGTGGGCTTCTGCACACAGATTGCCGAGCATCAGACCTTTCTGCCCCTTTCGTCCACAGCTCGACGCACAGCGTATGGGGTGTATCTCGCGGTTCACCAGTTCTTTCAGCAGCCGTGCCTCCAGATAGGTCACGGCGCCATCGGGCATGCATCGGCACACCCTGTCGATTATTCGTCTTCTCATAACGTTTCGCGTTTTTTTAGAATCCGATTTTCGCCTTGGGTCGTGGCATCTCGATGGGCACGATGTCTTCAGGGGTGATCAGTCGCAGTTGCTGCTTGTCTTGCGGCTGTTGTCTGACGCAGCGGGCGGCATGCTGTATATAGATGCGTTCCAGCAGGTTGCCCACAAAGCGGGCGTTACCCCACGACTCTGGGTCGCGCACCTGATAGGCTTGCGACAGCATACCGCTGTATTTCTCCCAGGCCGTAGTGGTGAACTGGTAGTCGAAACACCTGACGCGGCGCTGGGTGATTTCCAGCAGCTCGTCGATGGTGAAGTCCTGAAACTCAAACCTGTTGGGAAAGCGCGACTGCAGGCCCGGATTCATGTCCAGCAGCTTCAGCATCTGCGTCTTGTAGCCACACAGCACCACGGCAATGTCGCGCTGCGTCTCGTCAGCCAGGATGTTCATCAGCAGCTGAATGACCAGCTTTCCCGGGTCGTTGTCGTGCTTGCCGTTCAGCAGATACGCCTCGTCTATCATCAGCACACCGCCCTTGGCCATTTCCAGCACCTGGCGCATAGAGCGCTCCTCGTCGCCCCACAGCGTGCCGATGAACGTTCCGCGGTCACACACCACCACGTGGCCCTTCGACAGCGCGCCAGCCTGTCGTAGCAGCGAGCCGAATATCTTGCACACCGTTGTCTTTCCCGTTCCTGGGCGTCCCAGGAATACGCTGTGCAGCGACACCTCGTGCTGCTTGCTGTCTGGAAACGCCTCGTGCATCATCTTGTTGTAGCTGGTCAGCGCCACCAGCTCGTCCATCCTGCGCTTGATGTCGGCACACCCCACCAGCTTCTCCAGCTCTTCGCGCGGATGGGCAATGGGCCGCAGTATCTCCACCTTCACGCTGATGTTCTGGTTCTGTTCTATCTCGCCGCTGGGAATCAGAATGTCGTCCAGGTCGTCATCCATGTCGTCGTCATCCTCGTTGTCCGTAGTGTTCTCCTCGTCGTCAGGCTCTTCTTCGTCCACCACGCTGTAGTCCTTGTTGATAAACTCGTCCAGCAGTCTGTCAAACTCATCGTCCTCCGTCTGCTCCGTCTCTTTCGGCTCTTCAGCGGGTAGGGGAGGAAAAGGCGTCTCTTCCGCCTTTTGCAGCTCCGTGTCCAGCATGGCATCGGTAGCCACGGTGAAATACAGCCTTTCCATCATCATGTCCTCGTCGTTGTTCACCTCTGCCCGCTTGTAGCGCAGACGCATCATCCCGTCTATCACCTTGATGTGCTGCTTCTCCCATGTATCCTCCATATAGTAGGCATTCGTAATCTCTGCCTCCGTCAGCAAGAGACCATAGACCTTCAGGTCAAACTTACAGCCCTCCAGTCGCCGCTCAATGATGCGTAGCGTCTCCTTCAGCTTCCACACCATGCTCTCCTGCGGTTCAGCACCCTTCCGGTAGATCAGGGCGTTCATGCCGTCCGACTCCTCGTACGAGCGTTTTCCCTGCTGGTTGCAGTCCACGCATACCACCACCATCGCCTCTGTGCTGACATAGAAGTACACGTCGTTCTCGTTCAGGAAGGGGGCTATCCCCCTCAGGTGGTTCGAATACACGGCATAGTTCACCGCCATAGCCCGCATGTGCTTCCAGATGCTGGCATCCGTCTGTTTCCAGAAATCGTCAATCAGTCTATTATCCATTTGCATAATCATCAGTCTAAATCACAACTATATAAAATAAGGTATAGCCCCCTCCTTTGGGGCACAAGAGTAAATAGGCATAGTGCCTTGGGCACCAGCCTACTGAGTGTCTATATAGAGTATTTTTGCGAAACTACTCTATCACAAAACCTCGACGTTTTTTGTAGCAATAAGTCAATGACCGCTTTTTTCGACAAGAAACAATCCTCCCGCCGATTCATAGAATGGGTGTCATCCTCTTCTCTGAACCGCTCGACATCGGACTGTTGTCATTGTCATTTCGTTCATTTTTTATTGCTACTTTTTTCTTTGTTTTGTGATAAACTGATGATTATCGCCTGCAAATGTATATAAAAACTTCGTTCCCTCCAAATTTTTTCCCGACTTTTTTTGTTGTCCTCATCTATTTCACCACCACCTTGCGTTTTGTCTGGTCGCTCATGCGGACAATATAAATACCCTTCTGAGGATGTTCCACCTGTTTGCCGTCCAGTGTGTAAAAGGCCTCGGCGACAGGTGTTTTGCCGTCTGACGACAAGTCCGTGATGCCGGTACTGCCAGGCTCGTAGGCTGTCGGCGAGATGGTGAGTGCGCTTGGGCTATAGAGGGCCTTGGTGTCATCATCATAGGTATACTTCATGTCGGCACTTCCTGTCGGGAAAATATAGCCATCGTCATAACTGCCGCCAGGACCGTATGCCATAAACAATTTGTTGGGATAGCCTATGGTGCCATTGTCGCAGTTGGTCACGTCCACCAGATAGTTGCGGCCGTCGTCCATCTTCATCACATTCCACATGTGAGCCCCGGCTCCCGTTCCGCCACTCATCGTGCCCGATACCAACAGACATTCGGCATTGTTGAAATTGCTCAGGTCGCAAAGGTACTTGAAGGCTTTGGAGTAGCCCTCGCAAACCACCTTGGTTGAGGCATCGCCGTCGAACACCCACACCAGTTGCCAGGGGTTGCCATAGGGCCAGCCATTGTTCACCGCAGCCGTGTTGTAGGATGTCAGTTCGCAGATTTTCTCCTTATAGCCGACGAGTCGTTCCAACAGGGTGCCTGTGCTGCTCTCGACAATGCTCTGCGCATTTTCTACAGCCAAGCTGATAGCCGCTAGCATAGACGTATTGAACTGCGTCGGGTTGTACTGGCTGCCACTTTGTACGGCATATTCCTGGGCAATATACATGGTCAGAGAAAGCTTTGTGAACGTGAATTCCTTGCTGTTGTAGCTGTAGCCATACGACCATTTCCAGCCCTCTGTCTTGTCAAACCAGTAGCACTCAAAGGGCAGGTCGTCCAGCAGGGCACCTATCACGATTGAAAAATCGACGCACGACTGAAATGTCTCTCTCACCAAGTCCTGTGAAGGCTTGTTGTCCGGGAAGGTGCTGCCCACGCCCAGCTCCTGTGCCGTCCACTTTGTTTTCGTCATGATTTCGTTCAGCGGAATCTCAAATACCGTCGATTCCACACTACCGGCAGCAACCTGCTGGATAATCCCTTTCAGATAGTCGTAAGCCAACAGATTGTTGCCCGTCAGCCCGTCCTTGGCACTGCGGCGCAGCGAATGGCTTTGCGCATAGCCTGGCAACAGCTCGTCGAAACGTTGCTGTACATAGCTGTTCAGCAGACTTGTACTACTCTGTGCGCTGACCGTTGTCGTCAGCATCATTCCCAGCAGCATCACGATGGCTTTCCTCATCGTCGCAGTCATATGTCTTCTCATCGTCATATACCTTATCTTCTATATTTATAGTCGTTCCAGTGTGCAAATATAGCAAATAATCTGCAAAACTGCAAATATATCGCCATTTTTGTTCAAAATTTCCTTGCCAACCATTTGTATAATTTGAAAAAACTTCGTAAATTTGCAACGATGAAAACAAAACACGTACAATACCAGACACACGGCACCTGTTCACAGCTCATAGACGTGACGGCCGACGAGAACAACATCATCCAGCAGGTCTTCTTCCTCGGCGGATGCAGTGGCAACCTTCAGGGCATCAGCCAGTTGGTGCGCGGACAGCACATCGACGATGTCATCCCTCGCCTCAACGGCATACGCTGTGGCAGCAAGTCCACCTCCTGTCCCGACCAGCTCTGCAGGGCACTGGAGCAGCTGAAGACGGCACCCGTAGACTAGTTTTTGTCAATTGTATGTACTGAAGGTAATATAGAAATAAAACGAGCCAAGCATACAATATTCATAAAAATGCCAATGACTGATTCAATATTTGCTACGACTGCAATTTTCCAATTAATATATTCATTGGGGTCTGAGATGTTGGCCAACGTCATTATACTCCTTGTCAGTATGTGCTTTCCCATGATTTCTTCATTGTCTAAGCGAAGAACAACAATATAGATGACAGAGAACCATATGATATATTCCGCTATATTACAAAAGAGCAATATAATAATCATCCTTGTAGCCGACTTTATTTTATAATTTTCTACTCCAGCCTTTAACGGATCGAAGAGCAATACATTACATGATATACAAATATTTCGAAGGATCTAAGCATAGCATAGCCCAGTATAACATATCCCAACCACAAGTATGGTGTATATATCATAATTAAGCTACATAAAACACCCAAAAGCAAGTGTGCAGTCACCCAGATTTCAGAAAACAAATATTTCGTCGTAAATGGCCTGTTTGACTTCCAGGCATTATCCATATCTTCTTTTGAAGCATCAGGGTGAGCATGCTTGAATTTTTTCTTCCACAACGAACTTGAGATATTTCTTATTTGTTGAAACAGAGAAACCTGCCTAAGTGCGTCAAATAAATGGTATACAGTCCATAATACAAAGCCATCATCAATGCCAACACGAGGCAGACCATCAGTTTTCTTGTCTTTTTCTCTGATAGTATTCATTAACCCGTTGTACCCATTCAAGAATTTCTGGGGTGTTTTTATTGATTCCACTAGAGAATGGCAAGCAAATAAGGTTCTTGTCTGAACGTGAGATCATTTCATCAAACATTCCATTACGTTGCAAGTCCTGATCGTAAATAATTAAGCATGGCATTTGCTTTCCATTGGCAAGGGCTGTTTCTATGTGAAGCCAAGGAGATGCATAGTTCTTGTCTTTTATGACTTGATGATCGTTTCCAACTACATTCTGATGGATTACACCACTTTCCACTTTCAAATACTCGAATGCAAAAATAACGCAACCATAGCATCTCTGAAGTTTGGTCTCTATATCAATTAACTGTGAGACAGGCCTGTATTGTGAACGTTCTATTGAACGTAGCTTAAAGTTGTCGTATCCGCCTATAATACTTTGGATTGCCTCATAATGAAGAGTCTGCTGAGAGTCCATTGCACCTAGTTTGCTGACAAAAATATTAATATCACCCTTATGTGGATTATACTTGTTACCTAGCGACCTGTCGTAATGGAATACTCCTTTAGCATCTAAGAAATCACTAATACTGTATTTTTCTATTTTGACATCTCCGTTAATGGTCTCTTTCACTTTGACCTTTGCTAAATCCAGCCCTATTGCTCCATCAAACATGGCACCTTCCAAATCACAATTTTCATCAAATTCCACGTGTTTGATATTACTGCAAGTGAAATTTGCGTCTCTTAATATGCAATTCCTGAATTTTGTCGACGGCATTATCGCACAATAGAAGATTGCACCAGTTGCATCCACACTGTTAATGCTACACTCCTGAAGGACAGCGTAATAGAAATCTGCCTTCTTCAATGACAGACGATTGTATCTATATTTTTCTTTTTTAGTGATTTCATAATCTATCCAACTTTGGGGTTTAATAAGAGCTCCTAACATGTTAACGAATTGCATATCCTGACCTTTTAAGTCTTCTGCATAGGAAAATCCGTCTGCTAGCGTTTTTTGTAAAGTTGTGGGAATAGAATCACGTAGTAGCACCACCATCAGGTTCTTTGCTTCCCTTTTGAAGTCGCGCCCTAAGACATGTCTGCGTTTATGTCTCAGGAAAGTCCGTAGTAGTATTGCTGCCGTATTTTGCTCCATAGGGTTGCTTGAATGGAGAGATCTCGCACATCTGTTAAACAAATTCGCATTTTGAATCTGTTGCTGTATCATATAGACGACCAACGATATGAGAATCGTTATAATCGAGATGCTTAGAGTTACTATTGCTATTGCCGTGTCCATATTTCGTAATTTATTTATAGTGGTTCTAGACTGCAAATATAGCAATAATATCGCAAAGTGACAAATATATCGGCATTTATGTCGAAAAAAATCTCTTTAACCACTTGTGTTGTCGAGATTTTTTCTTACCTTTGCAGAAACCTAAAAGTAAGACTATTTTAAAATACTAGATAAAACATATTGTTATGAGTGACTTCTTATTAGCTTCAATGTTTGGTGCCCTCAGGGCCGAAGATGCCTTTTGGTGGTTCTTCATCATTGCCGTAGGATGTTATGTGGCATTCAGCGCATTGGCCGAGGAGAGCCCGTGGGTGGCATTTGCTGCCAGTCTTGCTTCTGCTGTTACCATCATCCTTTATTCGCGCCTTTATGGCGACAAGTACTGGTTCTTGGAGTGGGGGGATGGTGAGCACTGGTTGCGATGGATAGTAGGGTTTATTCTTACCATCGCCTTCCTCTCGTTTTCTTTCAGGACTGCCTGGGAACATTTGAAGCTGATTGGAGAGTTGTTCTCGTACCCGTTGCTGGGCATTGTTGGCGTGGTCACAGGACTGGCTTGGCTTGCTGCAGCTTTGTATATGTTGGGTTCTCTGATATCAGATCATCCTGTTGCCTTCTTCCTGATACTCATTGGAGCCTGCGGAGGCAGTGGTTCTGCCCATGTCCCCACCATCTATGTCGAAGGTGAAGGCCACATTACTGGGCACGGCTATAATGGTGGCGACCGTTTCCATGGGGATAATGGCAATGAATACAGATACGACGGCTCTGACTGGCATAGGGATTAGGTTCATTTAAACGATTTGAAAAGATATCGAAAGAATTACCAATGTTATTGCATTACCATAATTAATGAATTACTTTCAGAATCTGTATTCCCTGTTGTTGGGTATTATTCATGCCAGAGTTAAAGGTGGTAGAGTTAAACGATTTGTAATCTTTTGTCTGTCTTTGGCCGTTGTTGTCGGATCAGTATGGTTAATGTATAGGTGGTCTTTTATTCACACATCAAAACATGTAGTTTATTTATCCCATCCGATAACAGTTGACACAGCGTCAAATCACGCTATGAAGGTCGGACTTGAAATCAGAACGACCGAGGGGTATACATTAAAAAACAGGGATAGTGATCCTTATGTCTATGAACATTCCGTAAGGCTGATGCCTTCGCGTCTGGATCATGGCAAGAAGGTACCACTTCCTTTTCATAATGACATCAAAAGTCTCAACTACTATTTACAGGACAGCATTATTATTAGTGGTGATTCACTGTCTTCAAAGTTTTTCCCTATAAGCGAACCTGGGAATTTGCTAGTCCTCGGACATTATTACAATTGTGACTATACAGAGATTCAAAAAGGCGAGCCCTTTCGCTGTCTTATACAAGAGGATATTGACAAAGAACACAAAGGGCGTTATGGTGCATTGCACACTTTCGTCATAGAGAATGATCCGTATTGCTTAAAATTACCCTTGGGTGAGAAACTTCATAAAAAGCTGTCAGACGGCCATGTAAGTTTTTCTGGAGACTTTAACGTCGATTGGTATTATATTGTATTCCCAGCCAACGATGAAGTGTCAGTTTTTACTAAGACGTCAAAATCTACGCAACTAAACACCTGGACAAAAGGCCTGTTTAAATTGCATGACATATCTAGACACTATTATGAATTCTGCATATTAACGCAATGTATCGATGAGGTTGAACTGACGTTCAAAGCGAATGAGATGATGGAAATTTCACATCCGTTTGCGAATGCTAAACTCGAAGATAATGCTATCAGTGTAAAAATAAGTGGAGAATGCTATTCCGATCAGGCTGGGCTAAGTGGAAGCCAAATGATTAGGTTTTACACTAAGAACTTAGAATCGGAAAATGCTCAGCTCGTCCGAATGTTTCTTCTGATGACGCTTTGTTCTTTTGCATTAGGCTTCTTCCTGAAGACGCTTTCTGAGTATTTATGGATTATGGTCAGAAAAATACAAAAAAGGGAAATCAATGAAAATCGTTAAGACACTGCTATGTTGCATAGGCTGTTTTGCTATGGCAGGTATCCTGTCCTATATCCTTTTGCTTTGCCTCAAGGTCAAGTCTCACCACCATTATCTTTTTGTCTCACACCCTGTGGCTACTCTAGAAAACAGGAATAGCTTAAAAGCTGGGATTTGCTACTATTTGACTAATATAGGGGGGGACTGTGAGATGTCATATAAGTTTGTCTCTGACAACAGTCCACACAGGGACAGTGTGCTCGCACCGCTATATTACAATATGGAAGATGTCACGCGCTTATCTGGTCTGTCACTTAATGAAATTGCCGGTTATGCGTTGAGAGCGGGTGTTCCTGTAGACTCCTTGACAAATCTGTATGCTGTGGTCAATTTGGAAACGGCAAGCAGTCCAGACATTAAATACAGCGAAGACATCACCCCAAGGCAGAAAAGCATATTCGTCCATCGTGAATTTCTGATGGGAGATAATGATTTCAGGATCACCCATGCCTATCTTGTTGAGAATGTACTGAAATGTGCTATTGAACAAGAGAAGCAATATCATAGCAACAGCATTTTTTTCTATGGCAACCAACGACTTGTCAACAAGTCTTATTACGTGCTTACGTCACCAGGTAAAGAGGTTGAGTTAGAATCGAAACACTCTGCACAAGGCGTAATGAAGTGGATTTCTAAGTTTTTTGAGCCCTGTGACATAACTCGTGAAAGGCATAGTTTTATCATCCATTCAGAAGCCATTGATACAATGTCACTGACTCTCCGCTTTGACGAGAAGGTAGAATTATCGCCTCAAAACCGTGAGCCTTCGGCCGAGAGTTATCAGGCATTATATTTTGACGATATTACCACTTATGGCGAAGCGACTTATTCTTCAGATAATAAGTATTTGTATAGTAACGTTGGTCGCCGAAATGCAGATTTCCATCTTTCCTACTATCGGCAAAAAGGACATGAAAACAGTCTTTCTTTTTGGGTAAAATACGTATCCTCTGAGAAACTTCAGTGGTTCAGACTGTTTTTACTTACTACATTACTTGGCTTCTTCCTTACGGAATCTTTGTTGTCCATAGTAAAACTGGCAGGCGTGCTTTTCAAGTCAGTAAAACATACAAACAAATAGCAATCTATGAAATACGAAGGCGTCATAAAAAAGAAAAGCATAGAGGTGGCATACACTCTGGTCATTTCAGTATGTTTATTGGTCGCTATCTTTAAGTGCAATGAAGTCCCTGTCCATATTACTGATTTAAGAAATGGAGAAATGAAGGACTCTACTGAGTTTCTCTTGGAGTCTTACCCTTATTCTATCAGCAATTTGTTTGCACTCCACGATATATCAAAAGAGGAGTACTCTTATTTGCTTCCTCAAGTGTCAGGCAGGAAAAGATACACTTTCATGCGTAATTACGAGGGAGCTGAGTGGTCTAACACGGGCCATCCCTTAACCATTAAGAGTAGAGACATGCTGGTAGTCTTTCCTGAACATCCTGAGATTTCATTTTATACAAAATTGTTGTTATCCGAAAATCTTCAGACTATCAGGACATTCTTCTTGTCAGAAGTGTTCACTTTTTTTATCGCTATATTGGGATTCAACTTATATGAACTGTTTCAGTATCATTACCGACGTAAACATGGCGTAAGCTACTCTATTAGTAAGAGAAGTCATCTGAAGTTGTCTGGCATTTATGCGTCTTTGTCGATGGTCATTATAGTTATCATCGTCATTATATGTATATCGCCAACACGGATAATTACTGTTAGCAATTACCGTGAGACAGTAGAACCTTCGCTGTTCAAACCCTACGACATATCTTTGACTTATTACAAAATGGCCATTGAACCCGACAATCTCTTGAATGATACCATTGTGTGGAGTTCCAACGAAATAGTCGAATTCTCCAGCATGCAGCAGCCTCATGGAGTGCTATCTTCAAAGTCACTCAGTTTTACACACTTCGATAAGAATACTTCCTTTAAGAACGAATTCTATACAAAAAATCTTGTGTCCAAGAATTTACAAGATATCAGGCTGTTTTTGCTGACAACTTTTCTTCTTCTTTTCATTGCCAGGTGGTTTGTACATTTACGACATTTCCTCGTGCATGGAAGTAAAAGAAACACGAAGGTCTCTCTTCTACGGCGTATATAAAGACTGATTTTTTTTATTTTTGCGATTTTTGCCGCCACTCTGCCACAGGAAGTTGTAACGTATTGATCGTGAGTGCGTTCTTCTCGTGGCAGATGTGTGGCAGCGTGGCAGCAATGGGCTTTATTACAGCTTTTTCTTGACTAAGTATTCGGAATTGTGGTTTGTTTCGCGCTTTTTCAGTCCAGGAAAGTTTGAGAGTCGGCGACCGAAGGCGGCGACGTTGGCGGGTCTTAGCAGGCTGACGCCCACTTTTCCCTTTAGGAACTCGAAGATGGCTGAGGCGCTGGTCCACTGGCCGTCCTGCTCGTTGTCGGCAGGTTCGAAGTAGTCGAGGAAGAACTGCTCGGCGGCAGTCTGCGTACAGAATTGTTGGTTCGACTCGACGATCTGCTGGGTCTGCTCGGGTCCGAAGTAGTAGGGCTCGTGGTCGCTGAGTGCCTCCATGGCCTGGGCGTAGAGCTGTTCGTAGTTGGGTGGGGTGCTCACGTCGATGGGGCCCGTCAGCCTGATGCCCAGGAATCGGCGACTGCCCGTGGGGTCGGCCAGCACGTCCGTCTGGTTGGTGGCGGCAATGAACGAGGCGCGACGTGGGAAGTCTTCGACGTGGCGCCCGTAGGGTCGTTTGATCTTGACAGACGAGAGGGTGATGATGTTCTTCAGGAATCCCTGCTGTATCTTAGGCGAGATCTGGTTGAACTCGTCGAGATTGATGAGTAGCATCTGCGCCATCTGCTGCAACACCTGGCGCTTGTCGTCCAGCAGTTGGTTGCCGGTATATCCCCAGCGCAGTTCGGGTGGCAGCAGCTGTTCGCAGAAGGTGGTCTTGTTCCATCCCTGCGTCGAGATGAGCAGGGGTACCGACTGGTTGCCGTACTTCGCCATGTTGTTGACCAGCCATTGGCGCACCATGCCCAGGAACCATGTGTAGAACCAGTCCTCCCAATGCGGATTGTCTGTCGGAACGGTACGTGCCAACTGCCGTATGCGGTCTTTGCCGTCCCACCGGCCATGCAGGCTCCAGAGGTAGTCGCCGATGGGGTCGTACTGGCGTATCATGTTCGACTGCACGTAGCGGCGGACGTCGTTGTCGCGTGCGTCAATGCCTGCCAGACGCACCTCCATCGTGATGCCTCTCAGGTTGCGGTCGTCTATAGGTTGCCAGTCGGAATAGTAGGTGTTATTGGGCCGATATTCGGTATAGCCCATGATGGTGTTATAGCGGAACTGCCAGCGTGTGGTGAGGAAGTCCATCAGCCGACGGGCCTCGCGACCTGTGTCGTCGGCAGGCGTGGTGCGACGCTTGTCCTGGCTGTTTTCGGCATAGACCGTCTCGACGATGGTGCGCATCTCCAGCTCGTCGTAGCCCTGATGAAACTGGTGGTGGTTGCGAATGTGCAGGGCGGCTTCCTCTTCGGGAACGCCCATCGTGCTCATCTGGTGGGCGAGAGCGGTGAGGTAGGCCTGTGGGCGCTGGTCGTCGGGCGTTTCTTGCGTCTGGTCGTAGGCGATGTCTGTTGCCCGACGGTACATCTGCTCGTATTGCTGGTAGAGGTCGCTGTCGGCATGGGGCAGTTCGCTGTGGGGCTGGCTGGTCTGTTTGATGGTTTGCAACGGGCTGACTCTCAGCGCTATAGCCTTTGGGTTGAAATATGGCTCTGCGTCCAGCGGCATGCGGAAATGACTGCGTGTGGAGGCCGTCTCCTGACGTACGGGTCTGGGCAGTATGCTGTTATAGAGTGCCGAGACCAGCTGGTGGCCTTGCTGGCAGAGGGTGTCGGCCTCTTCTTCCGTAGGCTGCTGGTTGTCGGCCTCAATCTTGACCAGGATGATCACCTCGCGGCCCGTCGGTCCCGTGAAGGCTGCCAGCGTGTAGTGCAGTATCTGTACCGCCTGCTTCACAGCGTCAAGGTCGGCCTGGCGCAACAGTCCGTCGACGGTCAGCGCCACCACGCTGTTGAAGTGGCGCATGCGCAGGTTGTCGCTGTCGTCCTTCTCCCATTCTACCGAGGGGTAGACCTGGTGCGATGGGTTCTGCCGGTCGTAGCTGTCGACGTTGTTATCCATGCTGATCTGCTGTCGACGACGGGCGACTGTGCCGTCCTTCGTGTCGCGTTTGATGCGTTCAATGAAGCCCTCTAAGGTCTTGCTCGAGAGTTTCAGTGCGTTTTTCTTGTCTCTGAGTACGAGTGATAATTTCATAGTTCTTGATTTTTAATGATGTCTTATTCCTGTTTTCATTATTCCTTTCTGCCACTTTGTCAGTCAGCAAGTTACGCTTCGCCGTCAATCAAACGGCACTTTGCCGTCGATCAAGTTACGCTTTGCCGACCAGCAAGTGCCACATAAATGGTCACAAAGTGCCACATCGACGGTCACAAAGTGCCACATCGACGCCTTCAAAGTTGCGCTTTAACAGTGTTAATACGTAGTTTTGACCGAGTGAATACATAGTTTTGACTGCGTGAATACATAGTATTGAGTGACTGAAAACATAGCTTTTCTGCATACAAAGATACAAAATTTTGAGCGAAAAACCAAGAAAATTTCCTGTTTTTCTCGAAAAAAAGCAGCAATTTCGTCAATTGCTGCCACACTACCACTATCTGCCACAACATATTAACGTGTTGCTTTACAGCCGATTATACCGTTTTGTGGCAGGTGGCGGCACAAATCACAAAATTCTCACACGCGCGCGTAACCCCATTCCTTTATCTATTCCTCCGCATTGTACTCCTCGATGGCCTGCTGGGTCATCTGGCGGCCTACGGCAATGAGCTTTTCGGACTTGTCGTAGTCGAAGCTTCCGTAGTGGTTCATCTGGATGTCGACGAGGATGTCGGGGTGCATCAGCTGGGCCATGAGCAGGGAGTTCTGGCGGATCATCAGCGAGCTGGTGCGCGAGAGCAGGGTGTAGTAGTTGAAGTCGATGTTGTCGGGGATGAGCCTGTCGAGCAGCTTGCCCTTCAGCGACTTGTCGTGCTTCAGCCGTTCGATGTGCTTGTGGACCCTTTCCCACTGGGCCTCGTAGTCGTGGCCGCTGACGTCGACGCCCACCAGCAGGTCGCCGTCGTGGCGCTGGACGCGGTTCAGGGGGATGGGGTTGACGACGCCGCCGTCGATGAGTATCATGCCGTCGCGGCGCACGGGCTCGTAGAACGAGGGTAGGGAGATGCTGGCGCGGATGGCCTCGAACAGGCTGCCGCTGCTGATGACTACCTCGTGGCCGGCCTTCCAGTCGGTGGCTACGCAACAGTAGGGTATGGGCAGCTTCTCGATGGGCATGTCGGGCACAAACTCCATGATGGCCTCGATGATGCGGGTGCCCTTGACGATGTGGTTCAGGCTCAGCGAGAAGTCGGTGAGTCCGAGCATCTTCTTGCGGTCGATGGTCTTCATCCACTCGCGGAACTCCTCGAGCTTGCCGGCAGCATAGACGCCGCCGATGAGGGCGCCCATCGAGCAGCCTGCTATGGAGGTGATGCGGTAGCCCTGGGCCTCGAGCTCCTCGATGGCGCCGATATGTGCAAGTCCCCTTGCACCACCGCTTGATAATACTAATGCTACGTCTTTGGTCATAAACGGTCGTCGTTACAGACTGCAAATATAGCAAATAATCCGTAAAGCTACAAACTTATCGGCATGAATGTTGGAATTTTTCTTGTCAACTATTTGCGTTGTCCAGATTTTTTCTTACCTTTGCAGAAACCTAAAGCAAAAGCTATGTTCAAAGTCTATATACCTGAGCCGGCCTATCAAGGCATCATGAAAGCAGAAGAACAGCAGGCGCCCAACGCACGTTCCTATTTATATAAACTGCTGAAGCAACAGCCTGTTCAGCTGCTGAAAGCAGCCGACAACGAACGGTATAAGGCACATCCGGAAAATGTGCTGAAGAATTCCACGGCGCTCTACCTCCTCGACGTCTCGCCCGCTGAGGCGCTGAACATACAAAAACGCTATGGTGTCATGTGTCAGAGCAGTGCCAGTCCCGATATATCGACGCTGATCGACATAAACGACGAACATACCACCGAAGAGAAAGAACCGCTGGGCAGAGGGTGGGACTCCGTGCTGGATAGCGTCGAGCGTCTGCCTTCGAACGCCCTGATACTCACCGACCGCTATCTATTTAAGAATACCAATGCCAACTATGGCAACGGCTTCGATAATGTTCGCAGCATACTGACCGAACTACTGCCTCGCGAGTTGGAAACAAACTACCAGATTACGGTCGTCTACGACAAAAACAGCATCGATCCGCTGTATACCTTCGACACCATTGCCAAACGTCTGAGCGCCATTCCGGCAGAATTGGGCTATACCCAACCCGTCACCGTGGAAGTGCTGGGCATCACCGACAAAAACGACACCTACTACCACCTCCACAACCGGCGTATCGTGTCCAACTATTTCGTGGTGAAGATGGACTACAAGCTGGCTGCCTTCAACAAGACCATCGGAACAGCCGAGCAAACCATCATCCCCCAGGTCCTGTTTACAGAAGACAGCCTCAACCGCCGTTCGTCACCACCCCTGAAGTCGCTACAGCAGGTCACTAACGCCCTGCGCGCCTTCTCCCAGTCGCTGGCCTCGTCCAACACCAACCACAACAGCTACCTCTATGCCGTCAACGGCCAGCGCATGGAGCGGTGTATAGCAATCAGGAATAGGCTGATAAAGTAAATTAAATCGTCCAACCATTTGCATTGTCGGGATTTTTTCTTACCTTTGCAGAAACCTATACTAACGCCTTTTATTGGAAAAAACTAAAAACCATACGGATATGGGACATGAAGATTTAAAACGAAACGTGTTTGTCAGCTACTCACGCCACGACTTTGTAGATGACAGCCAGAATGTAATACCAGGTAATTGCGTATCTAAGATATTAGAGACCTTTGAAAGGTATGGAATTTCTTATTGGATAGACAAAAAAGGTATCTATCATGGTGACAAGTTCAAAGGAGTGCTCGCATCAGCAATTGAGGCGGCAGACGTTTTTGTATTCATCTCGTCAGAGTCGTCCAATAAGTCAGAGTGGACTGCCAAGGAAATTGATGTGGCAGTATACGAAAAGAAAATCATCATTCCTGTCAGAATAGATGACTCCAAGTATAATAACTCGGTAAAGATAGACCTCGTAGGACTGGACTTCATCAATTATCAGAGTAACCCTGAGTTGGCACTTGAGGAATTGGTGAAGTCTGTAAAGAAACATCTCAAGACCCCAGAGGTTGATGTCAGAAAGATTAAGGAAGAGATTAAGGCACTGGAAAAGGAAGGATGTCAACTCTACTCGCAACAGAAAAGAATCTATGACGAGGTTGCCAACAAGAAGAGGCAGATTGGCGTGGGTACTATGGACTGTCCGGTATGTGGCGAGACCAACGAGATAAACAGTCTGTATTGTCCTAGATGCGGATGGGCTTTTGTGCCTTTTACATCCAAGAAACTGGACGAGAAGCGTCTAAATACGCACCGACGTCTATGGAGTGGGCTGGCCAGTGGAAATAAGGCTCCAGAGAAACTTACGACGAATCTGCCATCGCCAATTATGGAGCTGATTAACAATATGGTAGAGGTAGAAGGGGGAACCTTCCTAATGGGCGGTACGCCAGAACAAGGCGAAGAAGCCTTTAACGACGAGAAACCACCCCACAAAGTGACTGTGTCGACATTCCACATCGGGTGCTATCCCGTTACCCAAGAACAATGGAAAGCCGTCATGGGTAGTAACCCCTCTTATTTCCAAGGAGAACGACATCCCGTAGAGCAGGTGAACTGGATGGACTGTCAGGCCTTTGTTGAGAAGCTCAGCAAAATGACGGGCTTGACATTTCGCCTGCCTACAGAAGCAGAATGGGAATATGCAGCACGTGGAGGCAACAAAGGCAAAGGCCACAAATACAGTGGTGGAGACTTGTTAACACAGGTGGCCTGGTACAATGAAAACAGTGGCGGTACTTCCCATGAAGTTGGAGAGAAAGCCCCCAACGAACTGGGGCTATACGACATGAGCGGAAACATCTGGGAATGGGTGCAGGATTGGAAAGGCGACTTCACCGATGAGGAGCAAACGAACCCAACAGGCCCGGAAGAAGGAGACGAGCGCATCTGCCGAGGCGGAGGGTGGAATAGAGAACACGACCGCTGCCGCGTATCCTATCGTGGTGATGACGAACCAGACCTACGTTACCGCAGCTTGGGATTGAGAGTGGTGATGGAGAAGTGAATGTCTGTTACTTATTTAGAGATAAAGATATATGGCACGAGATATTTTCATAAGTTATAGTCGTAAGGACTTCGATAAGGTTAAAGTTATCAAGGAAGAACTTGAACAGGCTACAGGTGCAGAGTGTTGGATGGATATGGATGGCATATCTTATGATTCTTCAGATTTTGCAGATGTAATAGTTAAGGCTATTGATGACGCTCCTGTGTTTATTTTTATGCTATCTGAGCATTCGCAAAAATCAAGAATTGCAATAGGTGAAATAACGCTGGCACAGAAGAAAAGCAAGCACATTTTTATTGTCAATATAGACAAGTGTGAGATGTCTGATAAGTTCACAATCCTCTATAGTCTGCACAATTTTTGTGATTATTCTGAGAATAACCAAAAAGAAAAGTTCTTAGAGAATCTGAAGAATTGGACAACAGATGCTAAAAAAAACGAATCTACTTTAAGGGCTGAAAAAGAACATCAGGAAAAACTTAAGGAACTTGAAAATGTGAAACTCATCCCATTCCAACAGGATGGAAGGTATGGTTTTATAGACAAGGGAGGATGTTTAATTATTCCGTGTTTGTGGAAAAAAACGAGTAAATTCTCCGAGGGTTTAGCAATGGTGCAGGATGAGAGTTACAAATGGGGATTCATTGACAAAACAGGGAAAGTAGTTATTCCATGTCAGTGGGAAGATATGTCAGGGACCTGTCACCTGACATAACTTTTGCAAAGGTACGATTAAGCGAGCAAAAAGCCAAATGTATTTGGGCTTTTTCAAGCGTAGTACCTTCGAGCGTAGCTCAAAATTAATACATTTCTATCAATAAAGTATGCAAAACTAGAAAATGTTACATCTTAAAGGAACATTTTTTTGTGTCAGTACCAGGTCACTGACATATTCGATCTGCTATCTTGCAACTTCGCTCTTCCCATAGTGTAGCCATACTCTTCCCATACTGAATGAGTATGCTTAGAGTATGCCTAGAAGCAGCTTAGAGCATGGCTAGAAGCAGCTTAGAGTATGGCTAGAAGCAGCCTATGTATGACCTTGCGATATTGTGCAATAACCCAGCTTTCTCACGCAAGAAAGCAGGGTTAACCAAATCAAGTGTCAGTCCATAGTGCACAAGTAGAGTTTCGCTGTGCTTGGGAAGAAATCAAAATCTGTCCCACCGATTCTTCGGATCAAGTTCTCCAAAGCGGATCAGAGTCCCTTGATCCTTTTGACGAGAGCGTGCGTCGTATTCTGAAGCTGAAGCAGAGCATCAGGAAATAGGCAACCCCAGACGGACTATCTGTTCTGGTGAACGTCGTTAATAGCTTTTTTGCAACCTCTTTAAATGTTAATAAAGTGTTAATAGATTTTTTCGTCCTCAAAGTAGTAAAAAAGTGGCTCTAGCCTACATGACACTGTTTAATAACTTGATATATAGCTGTTTAGACTATGTAGGCTTACCTTTTAAGCCTACATAGAGCCTACATAATCCTACATACAAACAATTATCTAGAAAATAAATTAAATTCTCTAGAGAATTTCGGAAATTATCTAGAGAATTTTCCATTTATACAGCTAAAACGGACACAGAGACAGCTATCCCAGAGCGGACTACAGCTAAAACAGAAATGTTAACAACTGATAATTTGTTAAATCTGATTACTTTTTATGTAGGCTTAATGTAGGCTTAAAAGGTAAGCCTACATATATTAATGTATTGATTATCTGACGATTAACTACGTTCATGTAGGCTGAAGCCATTTTTTCACTACTTTGAGGGCAAAAAAAATACGAGGCAACATACAGGTCACTGGACTTAGGATTCAAGGGGTGCTCCCAGGACTCAAGGGGGTCCCTTTGATTGGCTGCTATTCTATTATTCTTATTTCGTGACGGCAACCTAAGAAAGTGAAACAGGTACTAGTTTCCCAGCGCTTCTTGGTGCCAGAATCTGGTGTTTCTCACTGCCTTATAATATCAAAATCATATAGTTTAAGAGGTATGTTGGTTCCATAATTATAGAAAACGCCGTAATGACCTTCATCAAAGTCTTCCGTCGAGAATATTTTATAGCATTCGTCACTTAGTTTTTCCATGTTTAATGTTTTTCCTTTTGCACCAACTCTACCACCGAACATAGAAACTGAAGCCGTATTTAGCTTTCTTTTTCCTTTCCTTGCAGTAAGTGTAATCAGTCTAAACTGCTTAACATTTATCTGCCTTTGGTACATTTTAGGAACGAAAATATAGAAAGTAGGTGTTGTGCTCAATATGTTTTCACTCTTTTCTCCTTCATACACCATTGATGTCCTGACAGAAAAAGGGTTGACTCCGCCACTTATACCCTCTTGGACTATTGGCTCTATTTTAATCAGACTGTCACAACTAAAATAGTACACCCCCAATTCTGAAAGTTGTGAAACGGCAATTGAATCATGTTGAGCATGCAATTGAATGGCAGCTGATACTACGATAAGTAATGTGATAATTTTTTTCATATGAATGTAATCTTATTTGTTGTTTTTTATCTGTTTCCTTTCATTCTGTTATGGGTCTTGCACAACATCTGGCAATTGCTGATATCGGTGGCACCGCCCTTGCTCCAGGCAGATACGTGGTCTGCATCCATTTCCTTGAACTTATAAATCTTGGTGCGAACGTTTTCGTGTCCTTTGGCACACTCAGGGCAGTTACTAATACCCTTCTCTCGTGCCTCATTTGTTTGACGAGCATACACCGTTTTCTTCACACTGTCCTCAAAGATACGGATATTTAGCAGACTCTTCTCTTTTTCTCCACCAAGAAGGTATTCAAACACTCCCCGCTTGTTGGTTACGGCCTCATCTGCATACAGCTCGTTTACTCGCTGTTGTAGCCAGGCTGGGTTATAGGCATTGGAATGATACTTTTCATAGAATTCGCCCCATTCCAATCCCCGCATTTCATCCTTGGGTGAGCCAAATAACATCTTTGCCCATTCAATCACCGTATCAAAATAAGTCTTTAGTTCCTCAATGCTATTCTCGTAACGGTGCTGGCTCATGTAGCCACCAATATTATCCTCTCCTTTCGCTACCCATCCAAGAGCGGTGTGCAAAATATCCTGGCGATTCGCATTTCCTTTTACGTAAGAACTCCATTTCTGTAGTTGTGGACTACGCGAGTTACTGAATATTCTTTTTGCCTCCGTGACAAACGGGCCACTATAGGTTGCATTAAGTAGTTCCTGCTTATTCAACGGAACACCTGCTATATTGATAGTTTCAAACCATTCTTTAATTTCCTTCTCAGTTCCGTTACAGATGTATATCAGTAGCCGGTAATTGTGAATCTTATCTTGCTCTTCCTTGGTCAGCCCAGTAAAATATTGCTCCATGCCGAACTTGTCTTTGATGGCAAACTTACCCGTGACAAAGCGGCCAATACTGGTGATGCGCTGCTGACCGTCGAGAATCTCATATTTGCCTTGCTCCGGTTCATTGAAATAGATAAGTCCAATAGGATAATCCTTTAACATACTATCGATGACAGCCATTTCCTTTTTGCCGTCATTCTCAAGATAGAGATAGTTACGCTGATACTCTGGCTGTATAGTCAGCTTTCCAGCCCAGCCGTTCAGACCTTTGCCTTCCAATTGGTTATAAACAAAGCCCTCGCATATTTCTTTGACTGTCAAGTCGGTTAGTAATGTCGTTTGCATAGTTCTATCGTTTTTTGCGGATTATAATTCTACCAAAAGGCTTCTGAGGGAAACCGTTCTCATCAAAATAGTATGGTTGCCCGTCTCGTAAGCTTTTATTGAGTTTCCTTAATTCACGAGGGTATGGTTTAAAGCCAAGTTTGAAGTGAACCCAGAAAGTTGGACACAACTTAAAGGTTCAAATGAGACGAAATTTTAGTATTGAAGAAAAGATGTCCGCGATCGGATTTGTATTCCAAGGAGAATCAGCCCGTTCTGTGTCTCGTAGACTCCATTTAGGCCATCACATTTTATATGAATGGATAGAGAGTTACAAACTCCGAGGTATCGAAGGTCTAAAACCAAAGGGAAAAAGACCGAGAAGACTTTCTTATGAAGAAAAATGCGAAATTGTTCGTGATTATCAGAAAAGTGAATTAACTTTGTGCCAGCTTTCTGCCAAATACGACATAGCCAGTTCTGTATTGGCCTATTGGGTCCGATTGGCAGAGAGGGAAGGATTTGAAGCCCTCGCACCTCGGAAGCTTGGGCGTCCCAAGACTGGTAGAAATATGGTTAAACGACTACCCAAAGAAGAGTACGAGAAGGAGAATGAGCGCCTTCGCAAGGAGAACGAACGTTTAAGGCTAGAGAATCTCCTGCTAAAAAAAGTGAGAGCCTTAGTCGAGGAAAGAGAAGCCCAAAACAGAGCGATTGGGCGCAAGCCATCGAAGAACTAAGGCGTAATGAGCATGCGGATTTAGATGTCCTGCTGGAACTCAAGAAGATGGCGCGTAGCACGTTCTACTATCACCTCAAGCGTAGCAAGAAGAAAGACAAGTACAAGGAAGTAAAAGATATGATATATACCATATTCCATAAACATAAAGGTCGTTACGGCTACAGGCGTATAACGCTGGAACTCCGTAATGATGGGCGTCTTATCAATCATAAGACGGTCAAGAAACTTATGGATGAACTTGGACTGAAAAGCGAGGTGAGGAAGGTGAAATACCGCTCCTATAAGGGAGAAGTGGGTAAGACTGCTCCCAATATCATCGACAGGGACTTCACTGCTGAGAGGCCTTACCAGAAGCTTGCTACAGATGTAACCCAGGTGACGATAGAAGGGCGTAAGGCTTACCTCTCACCGATACTTGACATGTGCGACGGAGAAGTACTCTCTTATGTCATAACAGACACTCCGAACCTGGAAATGGTAATCACTATGCTCAATCGGATGTATGAGAGCGTAGATTTGCCAGAAGGTGTTGTATTGCACTCCGATCAGGGCTGGCACTACCAGCATGCAGCCTATCAGAACAGTCTGAAGAAGCATGGTATTATCCAAAGCATGTCTCGAAAGGGGAACTGTCTGGACAACGCCATGATGGAGAACTTTTTTGGTATCATGAAGTCAGAGCTGCTATATCCAGGTAAGTACACATCTATGGAAGTCTTCATAAAAGACCTGAAAGAGTACATTGACTATTATAATAATGAGAGAATAAAGCTCAGACTAAAAGGAATGAGCCCAGTACAATACCGGACTCAATTCCTAATGAGCAATAATGTTTAACCCGTCCAAACTTTGGGGTTCACTTCAGTTCTTTCCCCGCATCCCCCTCAGCACTACCTATTATCTCAAACTGCTCTGGACAGTATTTATCCAGAAATGTTCGAGGTACCCCCATCAGGCCCTCATAATCTGATGGAATAGCATCAGTATAAGGAACATCTATCGCATCATAGTTTTCATAGTGAACATATCCTTTGCCACGTATCTCTTTATGCTTTGAATAAAGGATGTTGTCTTCCATTGTCATCAACGGGAGGGGTTCGTGACGTCGACCATGATCAATGTTAGTGTACCAACAGCAATTTCTAAATTTAACCAACCCTGTTTGTTCATCATAAACTCCATCAACATAATTCGCTTCGCCAACTATACGAAAATAAGCATTACCATTGCTAAAGCCGTTCCCCAACCAAACTTTCTCTTCCTTAATATATGGAAATATTTCCTTATATGAAACCGCATTCACATTCCCTATAATAACAAATTTCTTCTTAGATTCCATTATCCACAAAAAGAATTCGCGGAAGAGTGAGAAAGGAGGATTGGTGATAATTATATCTGCTTCGTCTCGCAAAGCCTTAACTTCATCACTACGGAAGTCACCATCGCCTTCAAGATATGACCATTGCAAATCGTTCATATTGAAACGTCCATCACCGTTAATATCCTCATCCAACACGAATATTTTTCCATGTGTGCGACTCTTGTCTGCATCGTAGTAGGGGCTTTCTGTCTCAAAGAGCGTCGGTTCCCATTCCTTTATTTTCTTGGATTCAACGGCATAACTTGTACTTATCAACTTCTTCAATCCATAAGCCTCAAAGTTCTGTGCAAAGAACTTGGTAAAGTTGCTCCATTCTGGATCGTCACAAGGCAGTAGCACTGTCTTTCCGCGAAAGACATCTAGGTCAAACTCCAGATAAGCATTAATTTCTTTCTGGATATCGTTGTACTGCGTATAGAACTCGTCATTCTTTGCAGTCTTCGCATTTGCTAAGTTAGTATTTGCCATAGATTGATAGTTAATCGTTTTCAGCATCGACTATCAATCACGCCATGGCGCAAAAAGAGCGTGATGCACTTTGCGCATAGCAAGAGGCAAGCCTCGCATTGGTACCTCTGTCCCGCTTGAATACACCACGCCTAAGCGTTGTGCATCGCCATCCAAGCGGAAACAGAAAGCCCACAACGAGCTACCCGTCACTTATTATTTCGATGCTTTTTATACCAATTAAAAGTTTGCGAGGCTTTTTGGCTATGCGCGAAATAATAGCGAATGCTTCTTTGTTAGTCCGGATTTCTCCCCGAACCGAGTGCAAAGATAAGAAAAATCCCCGATACTCCAAAAGAATATCAGGGATTTTTAAATTGAAGCATAACAAAAGAGTTGACATATTAGTTCAGTGTAATGATATATGACCTATTAAGTACCTCTTCCAATGTTTTGCCATCAATCCTGATACCGTCCCAAAGTAAAACACGATCTTCACACGAAAAGATTACTTCACCCTCTACATGGGTGTCGCCCTTACATTGGGAGTTGATATAAGGGCTGGAATCTATATCACGAGGGAGCACCTTCACTTCTATGGGAGTACGCTCTGTGTGGATACCATAGAAAGTATCATTATCCACGTAGTAGAAAGCCAGATTCAACCCAACTTTCACTACTTCGAACTCGAATATCTCCTTCGAGACGAAGGAGCGGGCTTCCTGCTTTTCGCGTGCAGTCCATCCTAGTTGGTCAAGATAAAGATGCTCGTTAGCTCCAAAGAAATCCTTGACCACAATAGTTCTGTTTCCTAATTTGTGTCTTTTTTCCATATCTTTCCCTTTTGATTAAAATCCACGATCTTAGCAATGAGCGAATCCAACTTAGAATCAATAGGAAAGTAGTTGGACTTGTCATGGCTCTTTCTTCCAATTATACCAGGTGAGATTTCGCCCCATAGATGAGAATGCGAACCATTCTCATTTTTGGAAAACGGGATGAGGTTTCCATGACTGTCAAACTTCAAGTCAACACTCACAGAAAGTTTTTCTTTCTGGTATATACCTATACCGGTAACAACAATCTTCCCGGTTTTCTTATCCACTGAGGCGAACAAGTATGTAGGACTATCTGAATTTGCATTCATTATAATCTTATCATGCTCGACATTTTCACCGAATAGCAACACTTTGTGCCCATCTATCCGATATTCAGTTTCAATGTGGGTGCGACTGGCTTCAGGCACTCCCCCAAACTCCTTAGAGTAAGAACCATTTCCTCCCATAGCGTGATGATTTTTCGTTGTCGTTTAAGAAATACGTACTGATACTCTCCACTTCGTTAGGTTGTTTAGCACCATAACGCAGGATGTGGAGTGGCTGGAGAATGTCTATGACGTAAGGATAGATAATCTGCCAATTCTCCTTGGCCCTCTTATCATTACCAATGCCAGAACTGTTCATGGCTATCACTGAATGTTTGGGATAGCCATCAAGACAAGCCTCAATGATAGCGGGATCCACCACCACATTGGGTACCACGATGTTTCCTCTTGTTCCCACCCAAGCCATGTGTAGCTTGTTGTAGAACGAAACAGCCATTTTCATCGGTATTGGCATTTCGGGCTTGATTGAGATATCCAATCCGATCATCACCTTGTGGTGGGCAATCTTGTCATAATGACCATACGGGTCATTAATGAATGGTATCAGATTCTTGTCGGGCGTGTAGAAATGCGGTATTACACCATCTACCGTAGTGTTTCCGAGACGATAGTAACAACAGATGTCGCGAGGTGTCTCAATGGTACATGTAGAGACTTTCGGCATCTGGTACTTAGATGTAAAGTTCACGTTCTCACACAATGACATACTGAACTGGTTGGTAGGCTGGAATATGCCGTGCCAACCAACATCTGTCTTGTCCTCATTTAGTTTTTCAGAGCCAAATTCGGCGAAAAGCTCAAGTTGTATGTTATCTGACATATTTTTAAAATATATGCATTTAACCAAAACTTTTTTAATTCTCGTTCGGGATCAGGCTCTTTATTTTGCATTTTGCTTTATTTGTTTTAACTTTGCAAATGCTTTATGGCCACTCCCGTTGGCGTAAAGTGCCGCCGACTCTCCGAGCCTCGTAAACTAGTAGAGTCCAGCTCCTCGCCCTGCCGTAGTCCCCTACAGGTCAGGGCTTTTTTCATATTTAATATTTCGTTTGCGTGTTCATGTCCTCCTTTCAGTTAGAGACTGCCGCGCCATTTTTCGATACGAAGATCTATCTCTGGTTTGGGGAGTCTATGGTTGATACTATATAAAAGTTCGAGTTTATCAGCAGCTATGGCAGGGGTGAGTACCTTGTGTTCGACCATCTTGTCGAAGATGTAGATGGTGCCGTGGACTTCGACACCATCTTCTGCTGCCAGTTTTCGCAAGTTGCCATCGCCTGTCAGGAGAATATAGCTGTTTTCAGCAGCATATTGCCATACGCTGAAATCGGCTATACGTAGATTGGCTATTCTCCGTCGGCTATTGACAAAGACGACTAATTTTGCCATCTCATCAGGTGTGAAAGCTTTAACGGTGAGGCAGCGTGTCTGGACCAGAGTTCTCACTTGTGCCTTCTGCTCAGGAATTTTCACTTCGGAAATGACGATGTCGGTGGTGTGAACCTTCACGGGGAGGAGGAAGAACTGCTCCAGTACGCCTGTTTCTATCAGGTCGATAAGGATGTTTGTATCGCTGACTACAATTGTTTCCATTAGAGTGAATTGGCGTATTTACGAACAGTGTTAATGCTCTCACCGAGAAGAGACGCAGCTTTGGAGGTGGAGATGAGTTCCTGAACTAAGGCGTTGTATACCATCGTTTTGAAGCGGGTGGTGGCTTTCTCAGTGAAGCGAGACTTAACAATGAACTCATTGAAGGCCGGGCTTTTCCTCTTCTGGATGCAGAAGGCTCTATAGCGCTTATCGCCAACAATGCCAAGGTCTTTGAGTTTATAGATAATTGCATCGATGGAAATGCCATAGTTGACGCTGAGCGCTTCGAGTTCTGCATAAGCGATCTGGTTTTTTCCTTCAAACTGTGACAATAGAACGGCGCTAGGTAGTAACATCTCGTTGGCGAAGGCATTGCAGAGGTTCTCCTTTTGATGTTCGGTGAGATTGGTGGAGAAATAGTCGTTGAATAGGAGGTGACTAAGCTCATGGAATGAAGTGAGTCGGCGACGCTCGATATGCGTGTTAGTACTGTTGAGTACGATGACAGGGGTGATGTCGTTGACAATACCACTGACTCCATCGAAATCCTCTGGTGCCTCCGTGAGCAGCACTTTTATGCCATGGGCTTCTAACAATTCCATGGCATTAAGGATGGGGGCATTGCCCAATTGCCATGCCTCTCTGACCTTTTGAGCCATCTCAACCATGTCGCTGCTTGATGACAAGGGCTGTGACGGGACTAATGGCTCGGAAAGCAGGGCGGTGGGCTTGAGTTGAAGAACATCTTCGATTTCCAGATAGCGTTCCACTTCGTCCTGAATCTGGACTTTGAGTGCTTTCTGATCACCAGCGGTGGTGTCTGACTTCTTACGAAAGGACACTTTGAACTGGTCGAGTTCGAAGGTGAATGGACGGAAAAAGTAGTCGATGTCGCAGTCAAGAACTTCGGCCAAAGAGATAAGGATGGTGCTACTGGGCATCATCTTAGCCTTCTCGTATTTGGAGATAGCCTGCTTGGTTACTAATCCATTCATTTTTTCGCATAGCTTTTCCATAGAAAGCCGAGCTTTGAGGCGAGCCTGCTGGAGACGCTTTGCGAAGGTCATTAAATCGTTTTCCATACCTATATTAATTATATTTTTCTGCATTTGTTGACAAAGGTACAAAAAAATCGAATACGTCAACCACTTTTTGAGTTAAATTTTGTTAAGTCGCAATGTCAATGGTATCTGTCCCTTTCGTCACTCCTTGTCCTATGAACTTACCTAATTAACTTTCCAGATTATTCCAAAGTATTCATCTATTCAAGTATTCAACTAGGACAAGAAGGTTTTGAAAATGAATGGGCCAACTCGTCAGCCCTTCCCGATGGGTTAAGTGGTATTAGGAAAATTTAAATTTTATACTAATATTAATATTATATATATTATAATATATATAATACAGGAAAATGAAGAAATCCAAAACCTTCCTGTCCTACTTGAATAGATGAATACTTGAATACTTCAGACCTGACAATTTTTCTAAAAATAATTGCTCTTTTTCTTGCATATATCATGAAAATTTCGTACCTTTGCATCATAGATGCAAAAAGGGCAAAAGCGTCTAAAAATTGCGGCATAGCCATAGCGCAAATTTTTCCTAGTGCACGAGGAAGTTCTGCATGGCGTAGCGGCAAAAACAAGGATTAAGGAATAGGTTTTAAGGAATAGGAAAAAGTTTTACAACCCTTAAAATTTATAGCAATTATGGCACTTAAGGTTAAAGCAGTAGAGAGACTGCTGAAGTTTGACAAGGAATCGGCGGGCAAGTACCGCTATGTGATGAAGCCCGAGATGTACGGAAGCCTGACACAGCAGAAGGTCATCAAGGAGGCTGCCCTGCGCAGCGGTGTAAGTCAGGGTGTGATGAAGGCTTGCTGGGATGCAGCCGGTGAGGTTATCAAGGCGTGGGCAACGGAAGGCCACTCGGTGGCACTGCCCGGACTGGGTTCGATGCGCTTCGGACTGCGAAGCAAGGCTGTGGAGAACGTCAACGACGTGAAGACGAGTCTGATCTCAAGCCGTCGCATCATCTTTACCCCCAGCGTAGACCTGAAGGAGGAACTGGCCAACACCAGCGTACAGATTACCTGCATCGACCGAAACGGTAACGAGGTGAAGCGAGTGACTTCAACCTCTGGCGAGGTGGAGGACCCCGAGCAGGAGAATGGATCTACGGAATCTGGAAACAACGGATCTACGGAGAACGGTGGTTCGAACACGGGCGAAAACGGTGGTGGCACAGGCTCCCTGACACCTAGCGGCGGTGGTGAGAATACCGGCGGCGACAATAATGGAGGTGGTAACGCTGGTGGTGAAACAGGTGACAACAACTAGCTATGAAGAAGCAAAGTTTCATTGAGATTGCGGTGAAGGTAGTAGTAGCCGCACTCACCGCCTTCCTGACAGCCATCACAACTACCAGTTGCATGGGGCAAGGACCATTTTAAGCGCTTCGCTAGTGAATAGTGAAAAGTGAAGAGTGAAGAGTGAAGAACCCCTCCGATGATTCATCGCGAGGGGTTCTTAGGTTATTTGGTTATTCCTTTTTAGCATAAAAGAGGAAGCCTCCGCGGCTATCACCATCTCTTAATCCTGCCGGCTTACCGTCTTTGGTTCGGGTTGTCTTCCCCTTGTCCGCATAGAACCTGAGTTCCAGATGGTCTGGCAGAATATTCAATCTATATGACACACTGGATAATGCCATCACGTCATCGGGATCTTCCTTGAAATCGACCATGCCATCGAAAACGATTCTCTCCTCCCAAGCCTTTCCGTTGGCATAGACACCCCAGCTACGGTCTTCATCAACAATCCAATATGTCAGGGAACAGGTACTTGACATGAAAGGAAAGAGGGAAGTCCTTCGACTTGCTCAGGAACCAGGAAGAGAGAAGGGAAATGATATTAAAAAACGACAGGTATCATAGTGAGATGCCTGCCGTTGTCTTTTATATGATAAAGTATTATTCTACTGCAATAAGTTCGCGGCCTATTTTATGCAGACCTTCAACGATGCGACGACGCTGTTCTGGACGAGGCCTTTTAATACCGTTAGCATAGTGGCTAAGCTGATGTTGATTGATACCAGAAACTCGGCTTATAGCAGCAATAGAGGCATAAGGAGAGCACATCTGCAACAAGGCAGCAGCATCCAAATGGTACTCGAACTCGTAGTCGCCATCGCGAAGCCATTGAGGGATATCATCGCCATCTGCCACCATTCCTTCTACATGGAAGTTGAGGGTGTTGCGCACCTCGTCAACCAGCTCTTCGTACGATTTGGCAGTAACAACCACAGCACCAGGTACATTCTCGCTCAGAGCTGCACCATAATTCTTGTCACACCAAGATACATTTACAATAATTTTTTCCATATCCGTTTCTTTTATTATTTCCAACCGGCCTGTTTCCAAATACTATTCAAGAGGAGTTGGCTTAACACCTCATTCTTGTGTCCTCTGATAGTTACCTTACCTTTCTTCTGAGGATGTTTGTATTGTCGATGGTCACCTTTGGTGGCTACAAGGATCCATCCGTCAGCTTCAAGCATTTTGATGACTTCAATAACCTTATATGCTTTTATGTTTGTACTCTCTGTTGCTGCAAAGGTAATAAAAAGAATACCATTTTGCAAGCAAAACCTCGGAAAAGTATTCTTTTTAATACTCTTTAAGAAAAGGGAATGGATGTCATGCTCAGGAACCAGGAAGAGGGAAGCCTGTGGCACGAAGTCCTGATAACGCTCAGCAGAATCAGTTGGACAATCGGATAGGGGGTAGATTCTCTGTGGAAAAGTGGGGGAAGTCGTGCTTGATGCCGGCTGCTGTCAGTCTGTCAACAAAGGCGTTGAGATGGTCAGCAAGTGGCATGAGGTCGCCGTTTCTGAATGCATGTAATAAGGCGAGAGAGGCTATTTCTAATGTTTCGACATCGATATTGAGCTCCACAAAGGAGATGAGGAACAGCTGGACGCTTTGGTCCTTTATCTCTTCGCAGATGTTCAGCAGTTGCTCGTCGCTGTCTAAACAGTCAAGGAAGCGGTCTTGGATTTTTGAATCGATGTCTTTGATAGACAGAAGGCATCTGAAAGCCTGCTTTCTCAGCTGTATCAATGACGAAATAGGGATATAGGGGAAGAGCTCTAACGACTCGAACGGACAGAGCTCTTTTCTGTCGATGTCAAACTTCTGGCAGATTTCGTCATACGACTCGTTCATGTTTACAAGGCACTGGGCCAGTTCGCTTTCGTCTTTACTCAAGAGGTCGGAATTTATGTCGCCCTTCATCTTGTCCTTTGAAATAGGGGCGTAGAGTTGCTTGAGGACGCTCTCCTGCGAATCAATATATACTTCTGACCTGTTGTCGAAAGTGCTCAGAACGTAAAGGATGTCGGCATCTGTCGTATCACGGTAGTGAAGAATATCGGAGATGGCTTTCTCTTTGTTGTATGACGGATAGAACAATGGCAGGTGCTTTCGTATTTTTGAGAGGTTTCCGTAATTGCCTGCCTTACGTTCTTGCTCGATACGCTTTTTCAGTTTGACCATCGTCTCAGGCGAGGGCGAGTCATCCATTGCCGCACTGATATCTGTCTCAAAATCCTTGATTCCGGATTCGTATTCCGTACTCAGAAACCGTTCTGCCTCCTGGCAGCCAAGGGCCAGGGCTTTCTTATAGAAATAGCAGGCAAGGACGTGATTCTGTCTGACACCAATGCCGTTGGCATAAATCATGCCCAAATGCAAGAATGCCATAGGGTTCTTGCCGTCTCTGATGGCCAAGCGTGCTTCGTCGTATGTAGGTAAATTAGCTATCATACTGCAAAAATACAAAAATAATTCCACATTTGCTTATTTTGCTAAGACAAAAAGGGCTAATTGCCAAAAAAAATATCTATCTTTGCAACATACTTCAACTAAAAACAGAGCAGATATGAATCTATTAGCCTACGCACCAGACGATTTTAAAGAGCACCTTAGAGTCTTAGACAATACGGCCAAGTTTAATAGTGCAAGAGTTCGTTGTGAACTGGGATTCAGCGCTAGCCATCAGCATTATGTGCTGACGGGCAATGAAGGTGTGGGAATACGTGCTGCGATTCAGGAAATCTATGAACGAGTGAAGAGCATCTATAAGATATCGGATTACGCTTATCATGATGCCTTGACGATGTATGATTTCAATGAGGGTTATGCCAGTTCTGTCTTGGAGGCCTGTAAGGACAATACGCTGATATGTATAGGAAATGCAGAGCGTCTGAATATGAAGGCTCACATAAACAATAGGACGGGTATAGAGGAGCTGTGCAGCAGGATGCCCAATATGACCAATAGCATCGTCGTCCTGTCAGGGAAGAACAACCAGTTGGTGGAGTTGGTGAAAGGCCATGAGAAGGCCAGGGAATGGTTTCCGTATATCTTTCGCTTCGAAGACCTTACACCTGATGCCTTGTATCAGTTTATGGTGGAGTATGTCAACAGCAAGAACTACATGCTTGACCCTTCTACAGAGGCTGTGCTGAAAGACTATCTGGATCATGCTTACAAGCTGCGAGGCTCGAATTTCAGGAATACTTGTTTCCTTGAGGAGATTTTTGACAGATACATCGTGCCGAATATGTCGGAGAGGGTGATGAAGTCAAGCCTGCCTCCAGAACAGCTGGACTTGGTAACAATAATGCCTGAGGACCTGCCGACAATCACTCATACTGATACGGAGAAGGCCATCCAGAAGCTGAAATCGCTGGTTGGCCTGGATGATATCAAAAAGCAGATTCTGGATCATACGGCCCTTGTCAAACTGAACAGTATAAGGGCAGCCAAGGGACTGCACAACAAGATGCCACCCATGCACATGGTGTTTACTGGTAATCCGGGTACGGGTAAGACAACTATTGCCAAGTATATTGGTGAGATATACCATAGTATTGGGGTGTTGTCGTCAGGCCATGTCGTCGTCACTGACCGTTCGAAATTGGTTGGCGAGTTTATCGGCGATGCGGAGAAGAATACCCTGAATGCGATTAACAGTGCGAGTGGTGGTGTGCTGTTTATAGATGAAGCATACAATCTGTTTGTGTCGTCTCGTAATGACACGAAGGACTATGGTATGCGCGTTATAGAAACCCTGCTGACTTATCTTGGCTCAGACGATACGGATATGATTGTCGTCTTGGCTGGATATACAGGGGAAATGAATAGGATGTTGGAGGCCAATCCAGGAATGAAAAGCCGTTTTCCGTATATTTTCCAGTTTGAAGACTATACGCCTGAACAACTCATGCAGATTGGCAAGAAAGTGCTGGAAGAGGAGCATTATGCGCTGACGGAGGATGCAGAGCGTAAACTGGCAAAATATGTCATCTATGAATACGACCATAAGGACGAGCATTTTGGTAATGGTCGCTTTATTACACGCCTGATAACCACCAGCATTATTCCATCGCTCAGCCAACGATTGCTCAACAAGCCGACAGACGAAATAAGCTTGGAGGAAATGACGACTATTGAGGCTTGTGACGTGCCGGATATCAAGGCGAAAGAGCACCAGGTGGGCGACATGGACGAGACGATTCTGAGAGAGTCGCTGGAGAAGCTGAATATGCTGACAGGACTGCAAAACGCCAAGCAGGCATTAAACGACTATGTGGCCATCTCACGCCTGAGTCATCAGCACAAGACATTGAAGGTCACCCATCAAAGCCTATGCTGGGACTTTATCGGTAAGACGGGAACGGGAAAAAGTACCGTTGCAGAGATTCTGGGCAAGATACTGCAAGGTCTTGGAATCCTGAAACGTGGTCAAACGGTCTGCGTCAATGCGGATGAATTGAATGGCAACGACAGTTATCAGGTGCTGGAGCGGGTTATTAAAGAAGCTAAGGATGGACTGCTGTTCCTGGATATGGATGCGCCAAACGTGAAGAATGTCAATCTGAATCATCTGCGAATGTGGATATTCAATAAACTGCGTGAATTGAGGCAAACCACGGCATTGGTCTTTGCACAAGTCAAGGCATCAGAGGATATGATTGCTCAGAATTTGGCAGATAACGGCATTGCATCGTATCGCAATTCTGTCGTGTTCAATGACTTCTCTGTTTCCGAACTGTCAGAGATCCTTGCTTCTCTGCTTCAGAAAGAGTATCAGCTTGAAATCATGCCAGAAGCGAAGTCAAGGGTGCGTAAATATTTAGAGAGTGTCAAGGCGAGTGAGACGAAAGATTCACCAGTTAATGCCAGAACCGTCTTTCATCTGGCCCAGACGATTGCGCATATCACCCAGTTAAGACTGGCTAAATCAGCTGGAGAACGGGTCGTCACCCTTCAGGATGTCTCGCATTTTAAATGGGATGGTAGAGTAAAAGGAAAGGTCGGCTTCGTTTAACCTGAGGTTTTTATCTGTCTCTTTCGTTACTGCTATAAGTTTTCTGTGGCAGCGGTGAGGCGCTATCTTCCGTCTGAAGGGCAACGTCTAAAACTGTCTGCAATTGCTTGTCCGTTCTGAGCAACTGAAGCACCTGTTGGGTTTCCTCCTCACTGGTATTTCCGTCGAGATAGGCGGCCAGCAATTCGTCGGATATCATGTCTTTATTTGCCATATTCTCTGATGTCGTTTAGGGCGATACGGGTTAGCTGTGCCATAGAGCGCCGTTTGATATTATATAGGTTTGCAGTGGTGATATTCATCTCGTGCGCCAACTTTTCAGGCTCACAGCCTTCAAGAATCAGTCGCCGGATGACATATACATAACGTTTGGTTGGCATGGCCTTAAGAAGTCGTTCAAGATCATATCTGGCTGCACTTGGTGTCTGAGTGGGTTGACTCTCTACGTCATAGGGGGTCTTTAGCTTCTTGTTATCCGTCATTTGGGCTTGTCTCTTGATAAAGTATCTGATGGAAAGCACCTTTAGCCATTGGTATACAGAACTGCGGTACTGGAAGTTGCGGAGTTTGATGGCGTCGTCTTCCATGAGGTAGACATACAACTCATTCACCAGTTCGTCGTAGTCTACCTCAAAATTGAATATTAGTCCCATAACCTTATAGAATAATGGGCGGCATTTGACAAAGAAGAATTCCTCCGTGATACGATTGTCACGGACTATAAGTCCTTTTATGATTTCCTGATCAGTCATCTTTGAGCGGCAATAACGACGGATAGGGAGGTATCTCGTCCAGGAAATGGTAGGTCTGGCGCTCGTAGTCCATGCGGCAACAGTAGTGCTGCAGGCCGTTGGAGACGATGAGGTAGTCGACATGGAGCAGCAGGTTGTAGGCGGAAATCTGGGTGAACACCCGCTGCGACAGGGGAACGTCGGGGGCCTTGTACTCGACGATCATCAGGGGGTGCATGTCCGCGCTGTAGACAAGGGAGTCGCAGCGCAGCGTCTTCTCGCCACACCTCAGCGCGACCTCGTTGGCCAACAGGCCCTTGGGGTAGCCCTTGTGGTCGACCAGGAAATGGGTGAAGTGCTGGCGCACCCACTCTTCGGGCGTCAGGGCCACGTAGCGGCGACGCAGAAAGTCGAAAATCTCAGGCATTTCGCGCGTACCTCTAATATTCACCTGATATGTCGGCAGATTCAATTGTTCCATTCTGGGATGCAAAATTACGAAAATATTTTGTGAATTATCATATTTTTAGTAATTTTGTGCCCGATATGGCTCAAGCAGCAGTGACATACGAAAGCGTGATGCAGGCACTCGAGGAGCGCCAGTTTCAGCCCGTCTACTATCTGATGGGCGACGAGCCGTACTATATCGACAAGATAGCCGACTGGATAGCGGAGAACGTGCTACAGCCGGAGGAAAAGGACTTCAACCAGACCATTCTGTTTGGCTCTGACGTCAATGCGTCGCAGATTGCTGACGCGGCGAAACGCTATCCGATGATGGCCGAACGCCAGGTGCTCATCGTCAAGGAGGCGCAGAATATCAAGAATACGGAGCCGCTGGAGAAGTATTTCCAGCACCCCATGCCGTCGACCATCCTCGTGATGTGTCACAAAAACGGCAAGATAGACGGGCGCAAGACGGGCTATGTGAAGGCTATCCGCGAGCATGGCGTGCTGTTTGAAAGCAAGAAACTCAGCGAGCGCGAGCTGCCAGCGTTCATCGAACGCTATCTGAAGGCCCACGAGGCGTCTATCGACCCTAAGTCGACACAGATTATTGCAGATTCGATAGGTGCCGACCTGAACCGTCTGACGGGCGAACTGGACAAGGTGCTGCTGTCTCTTCCAGCAGAGAATAGGCGAGTGACACCCCAGATTGTGCAGGATCAGATAGGGGTAAGCAAGGACTTCAATAGCTATGAGCTGCGTGATGCCATCGTCAATCGCAATATTTTCAAGGCCAATCAGATTATTAAGTATTTTGATGATAATCCGAAGGCTGGAAGCATTTATTCGTTTCTTCCCATGCTTTTCAATTATTTCCAGAATCTGATGCTTGCCTACTATTGTCCACAGAAGGGTAGTCAAGAGGCTTTGGCTCAATGGCTCGACATGAAATCTCCTTGGGCTGCGCGCGATTATATGACGGGCATGCGAAATTACTCTGCAATGAAAGTGTTGCAGATTATTTCGAAAATAAGAGAAATCGACGCCAAAAGTAAGGGCTTGGATAACCCCAATACCCCAGCAGAGGAGTTGGTTAAGGAGTTAATTTTCTTTACATTTCACTAAAAGATGCCGTTTTCTGGTATCTTATTTTTCTAGAATCATTTTTTTTGCTGACAGAAAAAACTGGTCGCAAAGGCCCATTCCCATTAGATTTCTGTACAATTATTGGCCCTCATATTTTTCGTATTTCTAAAAATTCCGCCAGACGTGCGGAATTTGCGCAAAATGCAAAATTTTAGCCTTCAAAAAGCGTGAAAATTCAGATTTAATAAATATTATGATTTTGGCAACCGAATTTAAATATTCAAATATTTACAAAATACATACTCCATAAATCTACTATTTGGCAGAATCGTGTGTTTGTAAATCCAAATTAGGGTGTTGGTGTTTGTATTTTAAAACCGAAATCCGCATATTTAGAAACATGTATTCATCGTTATTCATGGCTCTTTATTACACATATATACCTAAAACCCAGTTAGTTATGTGATTTTGCAAAGTATTTGCTTAAAAATATGGTCGTCGAAACCTCTCCAGCTATGTATATTGCCCTCGTAGAAGCGTTTCGTGTGTAAGTAGGTTCTTTATAACCAATTATTTACGACAAATGCCTTTACAATTAGTTTACCTATGTTATTCATTTGTTTTTCAGATTTGTAATTATGAAGCACCAAATTTACGCTTGCAAACTTTTGAATTTAAAATTCTAAAACAAAAATTAAAACTTTAGAAATGAAAAAGTCTTTAGATTTCTTGCACAGTTCAAAAAAATGCTTTACCTTTGTAAAATCAACAAAAAAATGGCATTTTTACCCTATTTTGAAGCAAATGGAAACAAAAGATCGTATCAGACAGATCATGGAAGAGCAGCACATGACGCAACAAGTGTTCGCTGACTTCCTTCAGCAGTCACCTGCCACCCTATCGAGTATCTTCAATGGAAGAACTCGTCCAACCCTGAATATCGTGGATGCAATAAAAGCGAAAATTCCTGACATTTCTATCGAGTGGCTACTCTATGGTACAGGTGAGATGTACGTATCCCACCCTCGCGAAACTTCTGGCGAGCAGTCGGCTACACCAGAAAGCACTCAGGATCTGTTTTTGAACTTTGATGCTCCCGTTTCTAATTCGTCAAATAGCCCTCAAAATGTCGTTTCTCCGTCCAATTTTCAGCATGGTGTGAAAAATACACCGTCAGAACGGGCCTTTGAAGAGGTACGAATCATTGAGAAAGAGCCCCGCAAGGTGACTGAAATACGTGTCTATTACGACGATCAGACCTATGAGACGTTTGTGCCTGCTAAAAAGTAATAAGGTAAATAATTTTCTAAATACTCACTTTCTGAAAAATAAGGCATGGAGATAGTGGCCATCGTACAGGGTACGATGTCATACAGCCTATGTCAATGGACATCAGGACTGTAAATGTAGTAGGGAGGGGGTTCCGGCTCTGGTGTGCTGGCAGGTCAGGTGTTCACTTTTCTTAATTACTGGTACCTGCTGCGTATCATTCTTGTCCAGATACAGTATAGAGGGCATGTGCCAAACCTCAAACACCACGTCAACAGGCCCCTCTTTAGGCAGCATGCTGATGCCGTGCTGTAGGTTGAACAGCATGCATATGATGATGCAAATGATGGAAAATATGATATTCTTATACATAATTCTTATACATAACAATCGCAAATTTATAATTTTAAATCTGATTTTCCAAATTTTTCCCGCACTTTTTTTCGCCTTTTTGTTTTCTTCACATTTAGTTCCATAAAGACTTTTTCCGTGTTTTGTCCCATTTGTTAAGTATTTTCGTATCGTTTTTATGTACTTGTGCGCTCTTTAAGCGCGAAGGTACTCCGTCTTCGGAAATAAAAACAAACATGTTTGTTTTGTATTTCGCTCGACTTTTCGTACCTTTGCAGGCGTTATGAAGAAACATATTCTTGATTTAACGATTAGCAGCGTAGAACGCCTTAGCGAGCGCCACGTATTGCTGAAGCTGACGCACGCAGACGCACTGCCTGAGATGCTGCCTGGACAGTTTGTAGAGGTACGCGTAGATGGCTCATCATCGACTTTCCTGCGTCGTCCGATTTCTATTAACTTTGTTGACCACGAAAATAATGAGATGTGGCTGTTGGTGGCTATGGTGGGCGACGGCACCCGTAAACTGGGTGAACTGAAGCCTGGCGACCTGCTGAACTGTGTGTTGCCGCTGGGTAACGGCTTCACCTCTCACCTCTCACCTCTTGCCTCTCACCCCTTATTAGTGGGTGGCGGCGTAGGTGTTGCTCCATTGCTGTATCTGGGTGCAGAATTGCAGCGCCAGGGCGTCGAGCCGACGTTTCTGCTGGGTGGTCGTACAAAGACCGATCTTTTGGAACTTGAATTATTTAAAAAGTTCGGGCGCGTATGCGTGACGACAGAGGACGGCTCGCTGGGCGAAAAGGGTTTCGTGACCAACCATTCCGTGCTGAACGAAACGTTTGACCAGATCTTTACGTGTGGTCCTACGCCTATGATGAAGGCTGTGGCCCGCTATGCCAACGAAAAGGCTATCGGCTGTGAGGCCTCGCTGGAGAACCTGATGGCCTGTGGCCTGGGCGCCTGTCTGTGTTGTGTAGAGAAAACTACGGAGGGTAACCTGTGCGTCTGTAAGGAAGGTCCCGTATTTAATATCAAAAGACTGTTATGGCAAAGTTAGACGTAAATATCGGCGCACTGCAGCTGAAAAACCCTGTGATGACGGCTTCTGGCACCTTCGGCTATGGTCTGGAGTTTGCCGATTTTATCGACCTGAGTGGTCTGGGCGGTATTATTGTGAAGGGTACGACCATGAAACCTCGCGAGGGCAACGACTATCCGCGAATGGCAGAGACGGCCAGCGGTATGCTCAACTGTGTGGGACTGCAGAACAAGGGTGTCGACTACTTCTGCGAGCACATCTATCCGCAGATCAAGGATATCGATACCAACATGATAGTCAACGTCAGCGGTTCGTCGCCTGAGGACTATGCCGAGTGTGCAGCGCGTATAGACGCTTTGGAGCATATTCCGGCTATCGAGTTGAATATCTCGTGTCCGAACGTGAAAGACGGCGGCATGGCCTTCGGTACGACGTGTCAGGGGGCAGAGAGCGTGGTGAAAGCTGTGCGTGAGCGCTATCACAAGACGTTGATCGTAAAACTGTCGCCCAACGTCACCAATATTGCCGAGATAGCCCGTGCCTGCGAGGCTCAGGGCGCTGACAGTGTGTCGCTCATCAACACCCTGATGGGTATGAGCATTGACATTGAGCGTCGCCGTTCGCGGCTGAGCATTGGTACTGGCGGACTGAGTGGTCCTTGCGTCAAGCCCGTTGCCGTGCGTATGGTGTGGCAGGTTGCTAAGGCCGTAAAGATTCCCGTCGTGGGCCTGGGAGGTATCTGTACGGCTGAAGACGCTATTGAGTTTCTGATGGCTGGTGCGACGGCTATAGAGATTGGTACTGCCAATTTCCTTGACCCAGCAGTGACCATCAAGGTGCGTGACGGCATTGACCAATGGCTCAACAGTCACGGCTGTCAGTCGGTGACAGATATCATCGGTTGTGTGGGATAAAAGCAATTTGAGAGCGGCCAATCAGCCGCTCTCAACCAACACAAAAACTAAACTAGACTTAACTAAAGCAGATTGGGATTTTCACAAACCCTCAATTGCAAATGCAAAGTTAGCATTATTTTTTTTATATCGCAAGGTTTTTTGCGACTTTTTTGTATTTTAATGCTATTTTTTCTCAAAATTCGTGGTTTCGTCGAGCAAATAGGCATCTAAAATCGTGATTGCAGCCATTGCTTCAACGACAGGTACGGCACGAGGCAGTACGCAGGGGTCGTGGCGTCCACGGGCCGTGAGGGTGGTCTCTTCGCCAGCCGTATTCACCGTTTGCTGTTCGCGCAACAGCGTCGCAACGGGCTTGAAGGCTACGCGGAAATAGATGTCCTGTCCGTTGGAGAGGCCTCCTTGTATGCCGCCGCTGTGGTTGGTCGTGGTAGAGAGGGGAGTGGAAAGAGGTGAGAGGTGAGAGGTCGCCTCAGAGGCTGGGATGAAGATGTCGTTCTGCTCAGAACCACGCCAGGCAGCACCCGCAAAGCCCTCGCCATACTCAAAACCCTTGACGGCATTGATGCTCAGCATAGCAGCGCCCAGCATGGCGTGCAGCTTGCCGAACTCAGGCTCGCCCAGTCCTGGCGGACAACCCTTGATGACACAGGTGATAACGCCACCGATGGTGTCGCCCTCGGCTTTCACCTGCTCGATAAGGCGAATCATCTCTGCCGCCTTCTCCTGGTCGGGGCAGCGTACGGCGTTCTGCTCTGTCTGTGTCAGGTCGTAAAGGTGGTAGTCGCGCTCCAGCGCAATGTCGCCCACCTGCGACGTATAGGCCACAATGTCGATACCCAGCTGGCGGAGAGCCAGTTTGGCCAAGGCTCCTGCCACACAACGGCTGATGGTGATGCGTGCCGACGAGCGTCCTCCACCCCGATGGTCGCGTATGCCATACTTATAAGCATAGGTGTAGTCGGCATGTGACGGACGGAAAACGTCGCGCATGTTGTCGTAGTCAGACGAGTGCTGGTTACTGTTGCGCACGATGAAACCAATAGGGCAGCCTGTCGACTTACCCTCGAAGACACCACTGAGCAGTTCCACCTGGTCGGCTTCGTTGCGTGATGTCGTGATGGCACTCTGGCCAGGTCGGCGACGATTGAGCTCCTGTTGGATGAAATCCACGTCAATGCTGATACCTGCCGGCATGCCGTCGACAACGCCGCCGATGGCCTCGCCGTGACTCTCACCGAAGGTGGTCAGTCTGAATATTCTGCCTGTTGTGTTCATATTGGGCTAATGGGGCTAATGGGGCTTATTGGGCTAATGGGACTGGGGGATTAGTGGCAGTGTCCACAGCCACAGCCTTCATGGTGCTCGTGGTCGTGGTCGCAACCGCAGTCGTCATGGTCGCAACCGCCTCCACAGCTGTCACAATGGCCTCCGCAGCCTCCTGTCATGTGTTTGATGAGGTGGTCAATCTCCTGCTGTGTGGCGTCGCGGTTTTCTATCACAGTACCTTCAAAATACAGCGTCTCGCCAGCCAACGGGTGGTTGAGGTCTATCTTGACTTTCTCTTCGCCAATCTCTACGACGCGTCCGTTGAAACGGTCGCCCTGTTCGTTCTGCAGGGGTACGATGGCGTCCTTGTAGATGTGCTCGTGGTCGAAGTGGCCGTTGATGCAGAACGTCTCGCGATCCAGGTCGAGCACGTATTCATCCATATATTCACCATAGCCATCTTCTTTGCTCAGCGTGATATTGAAGGCCTGTCCCTTGGGGGTGGCAAGCATCTGTTCCTCGAACTTGTCGAGCGCAAAGCCGAAGCCGGTGATGAAGGAGAAGGGGCGCTCAGCGGTAGCCTCTTCGATGAGTTCTTTACCGTTATCGCCGTCGACATACAGCTTGTATGTAGCGGCAATGTACTTGTTTGTTTTGTTGTCCATATACCTTATTTATTATAATTTGGGCGCAAAGGTAGTGTAAATCGGGCGAAAAACCAAATAAAACGAGCGAAATTTGACGAAAATCAAGGATTGCGGCCTTTTGTTGATATGGGTCAAAAATACGGCTGTGTTCGCAAACAATTTCCCAAAAAGCTTGTTTTGTAAGCAAAAATGCCCTAACTTTGCATCGTCAATCAGAGGAAAAGAGCTGTTGACAAGGTAAAAAATTAAGGATAACAAAAAGATTAAGAAAGGGTAACGAAAATGAAAAAGATTGTATTGACGATTGTTGCTCTGATGAGCATGACAATGACATTCGCTGAGAACGAGAGTGCAGCTAACCTCAATACCACTGAGGCATATAACATGACAGTGAACATGAGACAGCTGGCCAGAGCCTTGAATCTTTCGAATGATCAGGTAGAGAGCGTTGCAGAGGTTCATAAGACCTTCTCAGCAGAGATGATGTTTGCCGCACAGTATGGCAAGGACGAACGCGCCAAGATGATGGACAAAGCCATCAACAAGGACCTCGCCTATATGAACTACATTCTCAATAAGGATCAGTACCGTAAGTATCTGAGACTGTTGAATGTCACTCTGGTAAACCGTGGTTTAAAGTGATTTTTTAGTTAGTCGTTATGAAAGAGAGGGGTATTGCCTGTAAGGGCAGTACCCTCTTTTTTGTTTTTTCGCCTAAAAATTTGGCAGACTGTGGATTTTGTGCTAATTTTGTAGGCAGAAAACGATATAAATGAAAAGACACATGAGACATTTTCGATTCTTATTGTTGTGGATGGTGGCTGCTGTACTCGTCAGTTGCGGCACCAAGTCCACAGTACCTATCACAGGACGCCAGCGTACCCTGATGGTGTCAGACGAGCAGGTGCTCAGTTTATCGAACCAGCAGTATTCGGAATATATGAAGACTGCTAAGCCTTCGACGAACAAGGCTAATACGGAGATGGTGAAGAGAGTAGGACAGCGGTTGGCTACTGCCGTCGTGAACTATCTGAACGCCAACGGCTTGGGCAGTGAGGTCGCCCAGTATAAGTGGGAGTTCAATCTGGTACAGGACCAGCAGGTGAATGCCTTCTGTATGCCTGGCGGCAAGATTGTGGTCTACGAAGGTCTGTTGCCCGTCACCAAGGACGAGACGTCGCTGGCCATCGTGTTGGGTCACGAGATTGCCCATGCCGTTGCCAAACACTCTGCCGAACAGATGTCGACAGCCATCAAGCAGCAGTATGGTGCCCAGGCACTGAATGTGCTGATGGCGGGCGCAGGAGTCAGCAGTGGTCTGCAAAACATTGCAGGCACCGTCTTCGGACTGGGAGCCCAAGGTGCCAGTGCCAAATATTCTCGTGACCATGAGAGTGAGGCCGACCATCTGGGTATCATTTTTGCGGCTATGGCCGGCTATGATCCGCAGGTGGCTGTCAGCTTCTGGCAGCGTATGTCGCAGGCCACTGGTGGCGGTTCTACGTCGTGGCTGAGCACGCACCCCAGTGATGCTACCCGTATTCAGCAGATTCAAGGTTGGATGCCCGAGGCTATGCAGTACTATCAGCAGAGTACAGGTGCCACCCTTAATGGCAAGAAAGTGACCAAAACCCTCCATATATCCACTAAAAAGAAAAAATAATGAGAAAAACAATCGTAACAACGCTTTTGATGGGCGTGACAGTCGTAGCTGTTGCCCAACAGGGAGGTCTGTCACCTGAGATGCTTCAGCAGATAGAACGTCAGAACGCTCCTACGGCCTCTGATCGTGCCCTGCGCAACGCTTTGGCCGCCAATGCTATTGACAATCTGGCCAAGAACCAGCAGAACGCCCGTGCGCTGGATACCTATTTCAGTGTAGAGACCAAGAAACAGTCGATTACCGACCAGAAACAGAGTGGTCGTTGCTGGATGTTCAGCGGCATGAACGTGTTGCGTGCCAATTTTGCCAAGCGCACAGACTCGCTGACAGTGACCTTCTCGCAGGACTACCTGTTCTTCTGGGATCAGCTCGAGAAGTCGAACCTGATGCTGCAAGGCATCATTGATACAGGAAAGAAGCCCATCGATGACCAGCGCGTACAGTTCTTCTTCCACTATCCGCTGAACGATGGTGGCACGTTCTGTGGCGTTGCCGACTTGGCTGACAAGTACGGACTGGTGCCTGCCGACGTGTGTCCTGAGACCTATTCGGCTGAAAACACGTCGAAGATGTCGTCGATCATCAAGTCGAAGTTGCGCGAGTTTGGCCTGGAGCTGCGTCGGATGGTTGCCGACGGCCAGAAGGCCAAGGCCCTGGAGAAACGTAAGACGGAGATGCTGGGAGAGATCTACCACATGCTAGTCATCACCCTTGGCGAACCTGTGAAGGAGTTCACCTACGCTTTCAAGAACAAAGACGGCAAGGCTGTGACGGCAGCGAAGAAGTATACGCCGAAGTCGTTCTACGAAGAGACGGTAGGTGGTCCGATTAACGATACCTTCATCATGGTGATGAACGACCCGCGTCGCGACTACTACAAGACCTATGAGGTAGAGTATGACCGCCATACCTACGACGGCCACAACTGGAAATACCTGAACTTGCCGATGGAGGAGATAGAGACGCTGGCCATTGCCTCGCTGAAGGATGGCCGTAAGCTCTATTCCAGCTATGATGTCGGCAAGCAGTTGGACCGCAAGCGTGGCTACTGCGATACGGAGAATTTCGACTATGCCTCGCTCTTTGGCACCACATTCAACATGACCAAAGCCGAACGTATCTCCACCTTCGACAGTGGGTCGACACACGCTATGACGCTCTGTGCCGTCGACCTCGACGCTGATGGCAAGCCCCTGAAGTGGAAGGTCGAGAATTCGTGGGGTGGCGATTGGGGACAGAAGGGTTGTCTCATCATGTCTGCCCGCTGGTTCCGTGAGTATATGTTCCGTCTGGTCGTCAATAAGCAGTATGTCAGCAACAAGCTGTTGAAGGACTATGCGCAGAAACCCGTCATGGTGATGCCTGAAGACCCCCTCTTCCTGCCAGATGAATAATCATACCACGATTGACGCATGAAGGTTGCCATCATACAACACGACATCATATGGGCCCAGCCGGAGCAGAACCTCCAGCGGTTGGTGCCCTTGCTGGACGAACAGCAGGGTGCCGACCTCTATGTGCTGGCCGAAACCTTTGCCACAGGATTCCTGGCCAAAGGTGAGCTGGCCGAAAAGCCTGATGTCGTAGGATGGATGCAACTGCAGGCCCGTCGCCTCGACGCTGCCATTGTGGGCAGTGTGGCTATCAGGGACGAGCAACAGCAGTTACGCAACCGCCTGTTCTTCGTGCGACCAGACGGCAGCTACGACTATTACGACAAGCGCCACCTCTTCAGTTATGCTGGTGAGACTGATGAGTATGTTGCTGGCGAACAGCGCGTGGTGACGCAGTGGCGGGGTGTCCGCTGGCTGCTGCAGGTGTGCTACGATCTGCGCTTTCCTGTTTTTTCGCGCAACAAGGGTGACTATGATGCCGTTATCTATGTTGCCAACTGGCCCCTCTCGCGCCAAGACGTCTGGCAGACGCTGCTCAAAGCACGCGCTCTGGAAAACCAGTGTTTTGTCGTTGGCGTCAACCGCGTGGGCAGTGATCCTGCGTGCCACTATCAAGGAGGCTCTGTGGTGATAGATGCCTATGGCCACACCCTGGCGATGTGTGTCGACAGCAGTGTGTCTACTGCCTCTGCCCAACTGGATATGGAGGCGTTACGTCGCTTCCGTGAGAAGTTCCCCGTGTTACGCGATTCTGACGTTTTTGTAGAAAAATGAAGAAAAAGCTGCATTTTTCTTTCAAAATGTTTGCGAGATTCGAGAAAAAGTTATACTTTTGCACCCTGTAAAGAATAAACAGTGACAATGAACATGCTAAACGCTTATTTTTACGGTTTTTATTTTTACTTTGCAGTCAACTGTGAAGCGGGAAATCGTATGAGTGTTCAAAAGTAAGAAACAAGAGAAAATAAATACAGCCCGCTTCACTTAGGTGAAAGCGGGATTTTTTTTAAAAGATGTAATAATAAGTTATGAAGAGAATAGCCATACAAGGACTGATAGGGTCGTTCCACGATATTGCGTCGCACCTCTATTTCGAGGGCGAACAGATTCAGCTGATCTGTTGCAGTACCTTCGAACAGGTGTTTCAGCAAATCAAGCAAGACCCTACAGCCATCGGTATGCTGGCCATCGAGAATACGATAGCAGGTTCGTTGCTCCACAACTACGAGCTGTTGCGTGACAGCGGAACTACCATCGTAGGTGAACACAAGCTGCATATTACTCATTGCATCTGCTGTCTGCCCGACGACGACTGGGACACCATTACCGAGGTACATTCGCACCCTGTGGCACTGATGCAGTGCCGTCAGTTCCTGGCTCAGCATCCGCAGTTGAAGAATGTCGAGGCCGAGGATACGGCAGGTTCGGCCAAGATGATTGCCGAAGAGGGTAGGAGAGGCTGGGCCGCTATCTGTCATGCTGAAGCCGCCCGCCTGTATGGCCTGAAGGTGCTGGAAGACCACATCGAAGACAATAAGCATAACTTTACGCGTTTCCTGGTGGTGAGCAATCCCAATAAGGCCGACATGCTGCGTCCGCTGACAGAGGCTAACAAGTCGAGCATAGTCTTCTCGCTGCCCCACGAGGAAGGTTCGTTGAGCCATGTGCTGGCCATTCTCTCGTTCTACAAGATCAACCTCACCAAGATTCAGTCGTTGCCGATTATCGGACGTGAATGGGAATACCTGTTCTATGTCGACGTGATGTACGACGACCTGACGCGCTATCGCCAGTCTATTGACGCGATTATTCCACTAACCAAAGATTTAAAGATTTTAGGAGAATATAAAGATGGCAAACAAACCAATTGAACCCGCAGACAGACTTAGTCTGGTACAAGAGTACTACTTCAGCCGCAAGCTGAAGGAAGTCGCACAGTTGAATGCCGAGGGCAAGGACATCATCAGTCTGGCCATTGGCAGTCCAGATATGCCCCCTTCAGAGCAGACCATCGAAAAGCTGTGTGAGGTGGCCCGTCAGCCTAATGCCCACGGCTACCAGCCCACACAGGGTACGCCAGAGTTGCGCGAGGCGATGGCCGACTTCTACAAGCGTTGGTACAACGTGGATCTCGACCCGAAGAGTGAGGTGCTGCCTTTGATTGGTTCGAAGGAAGGTATCCTGCATGTCACGCTGGCCTTTGTGAATCCTGGCGACGAGGTGCTGGTGCCCAATCCTGGCTATCCCACCTATACGTCGCTGAGCAAGATTCTGGGCGCAAAGATTGTGAACTACGACCTGCGCGAGGATAACGGCTGGCAACCCGACTTCGACGAGCTGGATAAAATGGACCTTTCGCGCGTAAAACTGATGTGGACCAACTATCCTAATATGCCTACTGGTGGACGTGCCCAGCGCGAGACCTACGAGCGTCTGGTGAAGTTTGCCCAAGACCACGGTATTGTGGTGGTCAACGATAACCCCTACAGCTTCATTCTCAGCGAAGAGCATCTGAGCATTCTGCAGATACCTGGAGCCAAGGACTGTTGTATCGAGTTCAACTCCATGTCGAAGTCGCACAATATGCCTGGTTGGCGTGTAGGACTCTGTGCCTCCAACGCGCAGTTCATCCAGTGGATACTGAAGGTGCAGTCGAATATCGAGAGTGGTACGTTCCGCGGCATACAACTTGCTGCTGCTGAGGCATATAGGAATGATGAGGCCTGGCACCGTGAGTATAATATCAATACCTATGCGCGTCGTCGTCAGTGGGCTGAAAAGATTATGGATGTGCTGGGGTGTACCTACGATCCCAATCAGGTGGGTATGTTCCTGTGGGGCAAGATACCTGAGAGCATCCAGAATGTCGAGGACCTGACGGAGAAGATACTGCATGAGGCCCGCGTGTTCATCACCCCAGGCTTCATCTTCGGCAGCAATGGCGCACGATATATCCGAATCTCACTCTGTGCCAAAGAAGAAAAAATAAAAGAAGCATTAGAAAGAATCAAAAAAGCAATATAATTATGGAACTGGAACTTCAACCATTGAATTTACCGAGTGACAACGAACGTCCCTTCGTGATTGCAGGCCCCTGCTCTGCAGAAACAGAGGAACAAGTGATGACTACTGCTAAGGAGCTGGCGATGAAAGGTTGCCACAACTTCCGTGCTGGCGTGTGGAAGCCCCGTACCAAGCCTGGTGGCTTCGAGGGTAACGGCGAGCCCGCCCTTGTATGGCTGGCCCAGGTGAAGAAAGAGACCAAGATGCTGGTGTCTACCGAGGTGGCTACCCCTGAGCATGTGGAACTGGCGCTGAAGTATGGTATCGATATCCTGTGGATAGGTGCCCGTACGACGGCCAACCCCTTTGCCATGCAGGCTTTGGCCGATGCCCTGCAGGGTGCCGATGTGCCTGTCTTCGTGAAGAATCCTGTCAATCCTGACCTCGAGCTCTGGATAGGTGCCTTGGAGCGTCTGAATCAGGCTGGCGTAAAGCGTCTGGGAGCCATCCATCGTGGTTTCTCAAGCTACGAACAGAAGATCTACCGTAATGCCCCCATGTGGCAGATTCCCATTGAGCTGCGTCGTCGCATCCCTGAGTTGCCCATCATCAGCGACCCCTCGCATATCGGAGGTCGTCGTGAACTGATTGCTCCGCTTTGTCAGCAGGCTATGGACCTGGGCTTCGACGGACTGATTGTCGAGAGCCATTGCGACCCTGACAAAGCCTGGAGCGATGCTAAGCAGCAGGTAACCCCCGATGTGCTCGACTACATACTGAGCCTGCTGGTGATTCGCGATGAGAAGACCACCACAGAGGGTATCAGTCAGTTGCGTAAGCAGATCGACGAACTCGACAATCAGCTGATGGAGCTGCTGGCCAAGCGTATGCGCGTCTGTCGTGAGATTGGTCAGTACAAGAAAGAGCACAACATGACTGTTTTGCAGGCTAACCGTTACAACGAGATTCTGAACAAGCGTGGTGCACAGGGTTCGCTCTGTGGTATGGCTCCTGAGTTTGTGGCCCACGTGTTCGAGAATATCCATGAAGAGTCAGTCCGTCAACAAATAGAGATCATCAACAAATGAAGATATTAGTCATGGGCGCAGGAAAGATGGGAAGTTTCTTCATCGACCTGCTGAGCTTCGACCACGAGGTGGCTGTCTTTGAGCGTGATGCCAAGCGCATGCGCTTTACCTACAATTGTCAGCGCTTCACGTCGTATGAGGAAATTCAGGAGTTCAAGCCTGAACTGCTGATCAATGCCGTCACGCTGAAATACACTATTCCTGTGTTCAAGGAGGTGATACCCTACCTGCCCAAGGAGTGTATCATCAGCGATATTGCCTCTGTGAAGACCGACCTGAAGGATTTCTACGAGCAGACAGGCATGCGCTATGTGTCTACCCACCCGATGTTTGGCCCGACGTTTGCCAATCTGCAACAGCTCTCTGAGGAGAACGCCATCATCATCAGTGAGGGTGACTATATGGGACGCATCTTCTTCAAGGACCTCTATCAGAAGCTGGGACTCAACATCTACGAGTATTCCTTCGAGGAGCACGACAAGACGGTGGCCTATTCTTTGAGTATTCCTTTCGTGTCCACTTTTGTTTTTGCCGCTGTGATGAAGCATCAGGACGCGCCAGGAACGACCTTCAAGCGCCACATGCGCATTGCCAAGGGCGTGCTCAACGAAGACGACTACCTGCTGCAGGAAATCCTGTTTAACCCCTATACCCACGATCAGGTCAGCCAGATTCGTACGGAACTGAAAGAACTTCTGGAGATTATCGACAAGAAGGATGCCCAGGGTATGAAGGGCTATCTCACCAAGATTCGTAATAACGTCAAGCGGGATATTGAGATTAAGAGGTGAGCGGTAAGACATTGTATTATCATTTGGTGACCTTCATTGTGGTCGTCATCTGGGGCAGCACCTTCGTATTTACGAAGATGCTGCTCTTGAGTGGTTTGTCGCCTGCCGTCATCTTCACGCTTCGTTTCATTATTGCCTACGTCCTGCTCATGGGCTTCTCACTGATGCGTAACGGCCACCGCTGGTGGTGTGCCTCGTGGCGCGACGAACTGCTGATGGCAGGACTGGGTGTGACAGGTGGCTCGCTGTATTTTTTGGTCGAGAACGAGGCCCTGCGCTATACCACAACGACCAATACGTCGCTCATCGTCTGCTCGTGTCCGCTCTTTGCCTCACTGCTCATCGGCTGGTTCTACCGCTCGCAACGGCTAGGACGTGTGCAGATGGCGGGCATGCTGGTGGCTGTCGTCGGACTGGTGCTGGTGGTGATGAACGGACATTTCGTGCTTCACCTGTCGCCATTGGGCGATACGCTGGCCTTTGGAGCCTGTCTTTGCTGGGCTGTCTATTCGCTGCTGATTATTCCTGCCAACCAGCGTTACAATGCCGTCTTCATCACCCGCAAGGTGTTTTTCTACGGTTTGCTGACCATCGTGCCGTATTTCCTGTGGGTCGAGCCTTTCGATGTGTCTGTCCTCTCCACGATGTCCGCCTCGGTATGGCTCAACCTGCTCTATCTGGGTATCGTTGCTTCCATGCTGTGTTTCCTGTTGTGGACGTGGGTGATGGACAAGTTAGGGGCTATTGTTGCCACTAACTACGTCTTCGTCAACCCCGTGTCGACCATTATTTTCGCCTGGTGGCTGCTCGACGAACCCATCACGCCATGGTTCCTGTTGGGCACCCTATTGATACTGGCAGGCATGTATCTCTGCGACAAACATGGCGATTCTGTGTCGAAAAGTTTGGCAGAGTAGATTTTTCTGCGTATCTTTGCAGAAAATATTCAAAAACAAAGGTTTATGAAACTAACAACAACACTCATGACTATTGCTATTGCATCTGCCGTGATGCTACAAAGTGCCTGTAAGTCGGGCAACAGTGACAATCCGCTGCTCGAGGAGAGCCAGTTGCCTTTTGGTGCTCCCGACTTCAGCAAAATCAAGACGTCTGACTACCTGCCTGCCTTCGAGGTGGCTATCCAGCAGACGCGCGACAATATCCAAGCTATTGTGGACTGCAAGGATTCGGCCACGTTCGATAATACTATTCTGCCTTTCGAGGACAGCGGACGTCTGTTGGGTCGTGTCTCCACCGTGTTCTTCGCGCTGACGGAGGCTGATAAAACTGACGAGCTCAGCGAGATAGAGAAGAAGGTGCAGCCGATGTTGACTGACCTGCAGAACGAGATTTCGTTCAACAAACCGTTGTTTGAGCGTATCAAGCAGGTATACGATAAGCAGCACGATATGCTGACAGGCGAAGACCAGAAGCTGTTGGAGGAAATCTATAAGGATTTTGTACGCAAGGGTGCCCTTCTGTCTGACGACAAGATGGCCCGTATGAAGGAAATCAACCTGCGCATCAGCGACCTGCAGCAACAGTGGGGCGACCTCTTGCAGGCAGCCACCAACGATGCTATTGTTTGGGTCGACAAGAAGGAAGACCTGGCAGGTATGAGCGACGCCGACATTGCCCAGTGTAAGAAGGATGCCGAGAGTCGTGGTGGCAAAGCCCCTTATGCTATTGTCATTATGAATACCACCCAGCAGGCTCCCCTTGCTAGTCTCGACAACCGCGAACTGCGCAAGCGTGTCTATGAGGCCAGCATCCATCGTGCCGATGGTACTAATCCTAAGTATAATACATTCCCTATTGTCAGCGAGATGGCGAAGTTGCGTGCTGAGAAGGCCGAAATCATGGGATATCCCTGCTATGCCGCCTATTCGCTGGACGATACAATGGCTAAGACGCCTGAGAATGTCAATAACTTCCTGAAAGGACTTGTTGCTGCTTACCGTTCGAAGGCTGATGCCGAGACAAAGGCTATAGAAGAGTTTGCTCATAACAGTTCTCTCACCTCTAACCCCTTACCTCTCACCTCTAAATTGGAGCCTTACGACCGTTTCTACTATTCTGCGAAGATGAAGAAGGCCATGCTCGACATCTCTGACGACGAGGTGAAACCATACTTCAATGTCGACAGTGTACTTATCAATGGTGTGTTCTATGCCGCTGGTCGTGTTTATGGCCTGACGTTCAAGGAGCGTAAGGATATTCCCACCTACCATCCCGATATGCGTGTCTTCGAGGTTATTGACAAGGACGGCACGTCGCTGGCCCTCTTCTATGGCGACTACTACCGTCGTGCGTCGAAGCGTGGTGGTGCGTGGATGGATGCCTTTGCCGAGCAGAGCCGTCGCTGGCAGCAGAAGCCCATTATCTTTAATGTATGCAACAATGCCAAAGCCCCTGAGGGCCAGCCTTCGCTGATTACGTGGGACGAAGTGACCACGATGTTCCACGAGTTTGGTCACGCCCTGCACGGCATGTTGTCTAATTGCGAGTATAACAGCTTGTCAGGCACCAGCGTGGCACGCGACTTTGTCGAGATGCCGTCGCAGTTTAACGAGTCGTTTGCTTCGATTCCTGAGGTCTTCGACCACTATGCACGCCACTATGAGACGGGCGAACCCATGCCTGCCGAATTGAAGGAGCGCATGCTGAAGAGCATCAATTTCCAGTCAGCGTATGCGCTGGGCGAGAATCTTGCAGCCTCTTCGCTCGATATGGCCTGGCACATGCTGGCCTCAAAGGATGTGCCAGCTCCTGACAAATGTGCTGAGTTCGAGACACAGGCCCTCACGCAGTATGGCATCCTCGACGCACAGATTCCACCGCGCTACAAGACCAGCTACTTCAACCATGTGTGGGGTGGAGGCTATGCTGCCGGCTACTACAGCTATCTGTGGACAGAGGTGCTGGCTGTCAATGTGGCCGACACGTTTGCCAAGTTGGGTGCCCTGAAGCCTGAAACGGGTCAGGCTATGCGCGACAAGATATTGAGTCGTGGCAATACGGGCGATCTCATGCAGATGTTCACCGATTTTACAGGTATGCAACAACCTGACGCTTCGAGTCTGCTCAAGGCTCGTGGCCTATAATTCCCAATTCTCAATTCCCAATTCGCAAGATGGCTTTAGGTAAGTGGATAGGAGGCATCCTAGGTTTTATGAGTGCCGGCCCCTTGGGGGCGCTGGCAGGTATCGTGTTGGGCGGACTGTTCGACAACATGCTCGACGCCGTCAATACTCCAGATTCTCAGCAGGCTTTTGACTACGGCACCTCCACCCAACATACAAATAGCGGCCAGCGCTCCAGTTTCCTGTTTTCCATGTTGGTGCTCGCATCTTATATCATCAAGGCCGATGGTAAGGTGATGCACTCCGAGATGGAAACGGTGCGACAGATGCTGCGCCAGAATTTTGGTGAGACGGCCCGTATGCAGGGCGATGAGATCCTGCGACGCTTGTTCGATGAGCAGAAGCGTGTAGGCAGTCAGCAGTTTCGTCAGACCGTTCTCGAGTGTTGCCAGCAGATAGCCCGCAATATGGACTATTCCCAGCGCCTACAGTTGCTCAACTTCCTGGTTATCATCTCCAAGGCCGACGGGCGTGTCGACGCCTCGGAGGTGACGTCGATGAAGGAGTGTGCCCAGTGGATGTCGATGAGTGCCGACGAGGTCGACTCTATGCTTGGTATGGGCAAGGACGATTTAGCGTCGGCCTATCAAGTTTTGGGTGTGTCGCCCGATGCTTCTGACGACGAGGTGAAGAAGGCCTATCGTCGGCTGGCCCTTGAGCACCATCCTGACAAGGTAGCGGCTTTGGGCGAGGATATCCGTCGTGCCGCCGAGAAGAAGTTCCAGCAGATTAATGATGCCAAAGAACGTATTTGGAAAGCCCGTGGTCTCTAATAAGATAGTGGTGCCTGATGGCGTCAGCCGCGTATTGCTACATGCTTGCTGCGCTCCCTGTTCGTCAGCCATTGTCGAGTGGCTGTTGGCCAATGGTGTGCGCCCCACGATTTTCTATTACAATCCCAATATCTGGCCTCGCGAGGAGTATAACATCCGCAAGGACGAGAGTAAACGTCACGCTGAGTCGTTGGGCATTCAGTGGATTGATGGCGACTACGACCACACCTCGTGGCGTCGCTGTGTCGAGGGACTTGAGGGTGAACCTGAGCGTGGACATCGCTGTGAGCAGTGCTTCCTTGTGCGTCTGACGGCGACAGCCCGTAAGGCACAGGAACTCGGCATTCCGTATTTCGCCACCACGTTGGCCTCCAGCCGTTGGAAGAGTCTGGAACAGATTAACCGTGCTGGGCTCACAGCTCAAGAAACAGTCAATGCAGACACACAAGATGTTCACTTCTGGGCGCAGAACTGGCGCAAGGGTGGCCTGCAGGAGCGTCGCAACCAGTTGCTCAAGGAATATGGATTTTATAACCAGCAGTATTGCGGCTGTGAGTTCTCGGCTCGTAATGGGGCGAACACCAAACCCTTGCTGCGTGCCCAGATGCGTGAGGCCAAGCGCCAGCACCAAGACCAGTTGGCTAAGCTGTCAGCAGAAGTTGTCGAGCGCCTTTACTCTTCTCTCTCCACTCTCCACTCTCCACTCTCCACTATCATGGCCTACTGGCCTTTGCCCGACGAGCCTGACATCCGTCCCTTGTTCGACGCTTTGGTGGCACAGGGTAGGGTGGTGCTCTTGCCCAAGGTCACTGGCGACGATACGATGGAGCTACGCCGCTACACCTCGCCTGCCGACCTTCAGGAAGGAGCCTTCCATATCATGGAACCCATTGGCGAACCCTTTACCGACTACGCTCAGATAGACGTCTGTCTGGTTCCTGGTGTCGCTTTCGATGCTGCTGGCCACCGTTTGGGTCGTGGTCGCGGCTATTACGACCGCTTCCTCTCAAAGCTTTACTCACCTTCTCACTTTCCAGCTCTCTCACCTCTGAAAATCGGTGTCTGTTTTCCCTTCCAGCGTGTTGCCGAGGTACCCTCAGAGCCTCACGATATCTTGATGGACGAAGTCATTTGATAAAAAAACAGCGGACTGAGGAAGCCCGCTGGTCTTTTATTTGTCAACCTTTTCTACGATGAAGTCGCAGGCAGAGAACCATTTGCTGCACTCTGCTGAGTTTAGGGCCCCATCGGGAGAGAGTGTGACGCCGTAGGTAAGGTTGTTATGGCTGTCGTCAGGTACGATGATGTCGTCGAGGTAGATACGGTTCCAGCCGTAGCCTTGTCCACCATGTGCCGATGCCTTGTTGAGGTCGAGGGCCAAGACGCCTTCATGGGCGTTGGCTTTACGTGAGAAACGGTTGAGGGCTGAGAACCATACGTTGCCACCCGCATCGCCGTCGGCAGGAATCTCCTTTCGTACGGTCTGGTCGCCCACTTGGGCAAAGACGAGCAGTCCAGAGTGTCCGCTGTTGGTCTTCTTGGCACGAACGACTGCTGATACACGATAGCGTCCAGGACGCAGGTTCTTGAGGGTGTTCTCAATACGGAGGCTGCTGCCATAATTCTCGCGATTCACGTGGAGATAGCCCGTCTGCTGGTCAGCGGAATAGTGTTCGCCACGAGCCGTAAACATGTCTTCGTGATGATATTTGACAGGTTGGTGGATGAGCGTCCAGTGATTACGGTTCAGGTAGTCTTGGTCGTTGTCGCTCAGACTGTCGATGCCGGCAGTAAGGTTGCGATGCGCATTGATAGTTGCCTGAGCCATATTGGCCTGCTTCTTCAGGTCGTCGGGCAGATCTTTGATAATGTCGCGGGTCATATTCATCAGCTCGTCAGCATGATGCTGGGAGAATAGGTAGGGGTAGCTTTCCACCTCTTTATTGAGCGTATAGCAGATAGCTTTCTGCTCTGTGAGGGTGGCCGTGCTGCCGATACCCGTCATGAGCCAAAGCTTGGCATGCAGCGCCTCGTAGCTGGTCTTGAGGTTATATGTCTTGGGCTCGTCGTAGAGCTGCTGTGCCATCTTAATGAAATTGTACTGGAAGACCTCGGCCAGCGTGTCGGTATCAAGCGCCTTGGCACGCTCAGGTTCCTTTTTCCGCATCTCAAACAGCATGTTCTGTGCCACGCTGAGAGCCGTGTTGCTGCGGTCGAGGTATTCCTCGTCGTCGTAGGACTTGATCTGGGGTGTCGACTTGAGTTTGGGGCAGTGGAACTCGTACATGATGCCTCTGGTCATATAGTATTTGTGCTTCCTGTCGAGTGGCTCGTCCTCCTCATAGCTCGCCCAAGAGAGCAGATAGGTCGAGCGGAAACCGTCGTCATCCTTGAAGCCGATGATGCGCACGTTCATAGAGGGGTGAAGCTGAAGGGGCAGGGTCTCACCACCTTCGCCGTAGGCGATGCTGACACCAGGGAATACAGCCTGTTCGTCGCCAGCCACATAGCTGTAGTAGCTGGAGGCCTGAGGTGACTGTTTGTCGTAGGCGTCGAGAATCTGGCGTAAGGGCAGATTGGGGTCATCGGGCACGTTGCGGAACTCAAAGCTCCAGCCGTCGAGGTAGTTAGGGCCTATGTCTGCCCTGTTCTTCCCAAGTTGTACCACGTGAATCTTGTTCTTGGGCACCAGACCGCCACCGTCGAGGGCCGTATAGATGATGCTGAGGCTATCCTTGCTGCCTGGTATCCACGTGGACGAGATGTATTTGGGGGCCCTGCGGTCGAGTGTCTCCCTGAAGGCCGTGTGCATGGCCTGTGCGTGCTTGTTCTCCTGAGCGTGGAGACTGGTTGCGCTGATTGGCATCAGCAGGAGTGCTATGGTAATAATAACGTGTTTCATAATTCTTAAAAGCTAATATAATTGGTGGTAGTATCTTTTTTTATTTCATTGATTGCTTGCTCGACTTGCTTGCCGACAATGCGATTGACCATCTGTTGAAGGCGGGCATCAGCGGCGATGAGCTTTTCTACATGTTTCGAGTTCACGCTGTCGTCGAGATTCTCCATTTCGGCTTCAAGTCGTGCGATGCAGTTGGCTAGTTCCTCGGCTGATGAAGCTGAACTGGCCTTGGGAGCCGTCGGCTCTGTCTTCGAACGAGACTTGGCAGGTGTCGTTTGAACGATGAGGACTTCCTCTGTTCTCTCTGTGGGAGTGATGACTTCCTGCTTGGGCTGGACGCTGTTTTTGACGACTACGCTATTCTCTGCCGCCAGAGTAGGCTGCTCAGCCGTGATTCTTCCGAGATGGAATACCACGAGTAATGCGAGGCTTGCAGCGATGCCAACCATGAGCCATCTGAGGACTGCTATCTTAGGCTTTCCCTTGACAGCCTTGGGAAGCATCTGAATCTTCGCGCTGTCATCCTTGATGGGTTGTTCTGACGTTCCGTCTTCTATCTCGATGTCTACCTGTCCGTTGTCGAACAGCGCGAACATCTCCTTATATTCAGCCCACTCATCGTCCACTTCGTGTGTGCGGAAGTACTGTGCCAGCACCTCTTCCTCAGCAACGCTGGTTTCGCCAGCCATGAACTTGCTGAGCAGTTGGGCTATTTCCTGTTTTTTAATCTGCTTTTTCATTGTTGATTCCTCCTTTTTAGTTTGTTTAGTAATTCGTTGCGGGCTCGCGAGAGTAGGGTAGAGACCGATGCTTGTCGGATGCCCAGGATGTCGGCTATCTCGCCTAACTCGCGGTGTTCCAACTGTCGCATTCGCAGCACCATTCCCGCTGTGGAAGGCAGATGGTCTATCTGTTCGCCTATCCAGTGCTCCAGCTCCGTGTATTCCAGTCGGTCGTGCAGCGAGTCTTCGTCTATCAGCGGCATCGTGTGGGCTATCTCCGCATGCTGATGAGCCGTACGCCACTTGTCGATGCACACCCGTTTCGTAGTGATGACGGCCGAAGCCTTCAGGTGAGCCGCGTCGTTCAGTTGTTCGTGCAGGTTCCAAAGCTTCAGCATCACGTCCTGCGCAATGTCCTCCGCATCGTCCTGCGCAAAGCCGAAACGCTGGGCTATTGCTACGGCTGTTGTCCGCATCTCGCTGGCCTTATATGTAAACTCTTTTTGTGTCATTACACTAATATAACGAATAACTTCTCAAAAATTAAACAGGAAATCGCATTTTTTTTCATTGGCAATAATTGAAAAAACGACACTTAATGTTTGCGGGTGTCGTTTTTTTGTTGTAACTTTGCACCCAATAATTGCAATTATAGAAAAATATATGTTTGAGAATTTAAGCGATAGACTTGAACGGTCGTTCAAGATACTGAAAGGTGAGGGAAAAATCACCGAGATAAACGTTGCGGAGACGCTGAAAGACGTGCGCAAGGCGCTGTTGGATGCTGACGTAAACTACAAAGTTGCCAAGCAGTTTACGGACACCGTGAAGCAGAAGGCGATGGGCATGAACGTGCTGACGGCCGTGAAGCCCAGCCAGCTGATGGTGAAGATTGTGCACGACGAACTGGCCGAACTGATGGGCGGCAAAGCGGTAGAGCTGAAGCTAGAGGGTCGTCCCGCCATTGTGTTGATGTCTGGTTTGCAGGGTTCTGGTAAGACCACGTTCTCTGGTAAGCTGGCCAACATGCTGAAGCAGAAGCAGCATAAGAATCCGCTGCTCGTTGCCTGCGACGTATATCGTCCTGCTGCTATCCAGCAGTTGCACGTAGTAGGCGAGAGCGTCGGTGTGCCCGTCTATTCTGAGCCTGACAACAAGAATGTGGTGGAGATAGCCCAGAATGCCATCCGCGAGGCCAAGCAGAAGAATTATAATGTCGTCATCATCGATACTGCCGGTCGTCTGGCCGTTGACGAGGAGATGATGAACGAGATAGCCGCACTGAAAGAAGCCGTACAGCCCGACGAGACACTATTTGTCGTTGATTCGATGACGGGTCAGGATGCTGTCAATACTGCCAAGGAGTTCAACGACCGTTTGGACTTCGATGGTGTGGTACTCACCAAGCTCGATGGTGACACCCGTGGTGGTGCTGCGTTGTCTATCCGTACCGTTGTCACCAAGCCCATCAAGTTCGTGGGTACTGGCGAGAAGATGGAAGCTTTGGACGTGTTCCATCCTGAGCGTATGGCCGACCGCATACTGGGTATGGGCGATATCGTCTCACTCGTTGAGCGTGCCCAGGAACAGTTTGACGAGGAAGAGGCTAAGCGTTTGGAGAAGAAAATCCGCAAGAACAAGTTCGATTTCGATGACTTCATGGGTCAGATACAGCAGATCAAGAAGATGGGTAACATCAAGGACCTGGCTTCGATGATTCCTGGCGTCGGCAAGGCGCTGAAGGATGTCGACATCGACGACAACGCCTTCAAAGGCATTGAGGCCATCATCCAGTCGATGACGCCGAAGGAGCGTGCCAACCCCGATATCATCAACCAAAGCCGTCGCCTGCGTATCGCGAAGGGTAGCGGTACGAAGATTGAGGAGGTGAACCGCCTGATGAAGCAGTTCGACCAGACGCGTAAGGTGATGCGCATGATGACGGGTGCCGGTTCGTCGAAGATGGCACAGATGGCCGCAGCCATGAAGATGCGTGGCGGAATACCGAAATTTTAACCCATAGGTCCTATAAAGACCTATAAGTCCTATAAGAAAATATGCAACTGATAGACGGAAAAGCAACGGCAGCGGCCATCAAGGCTGAAATTGCCGAAGAGGTAAAAGAGATTGTAGCCTGTGGTGGTAAACAGCCCCATTTGGCCGCTGTGCTGGTGGGTCACGATGGTGGTTCAGAGACTTATGTAAAAAATAAGGTTCTCGCGTGCGAGGCCTGCGGTTTTAAGTCGACCCTCATCCGCTACGAGGACAACATTACTGAGGCAGACCTTCTGACCTGTGTCGACAAATTGAACAAGGACGACGACGTTGATGGCTTCATCGTGCAGTTGCCTTTGCCCAAGCACATCGACGAGCAGAAGATTATCGAGGCTATTGACTACCGCAAGGATGTCGACGGTTTCCATCCCATCAACGTAGGCCGTATGGCTATCGGTCTGCCTTGTTTCATCTCGGCTACGCCGCTGGGAATAGTGACCCTGCTGAAGCGCTATGGCATTGAGACCTCAGGCAAGAAGTGCGTCATCCTGGGTCGAAGCAATATCGTCGGCAAACCTATGGCCCAGCTGATGATGCAGAAACAGTATGGCGACGCTACCGTTACCGTATGCCACTCGCGTTCGAAGACGTTGAAGAAAGAGTGTCAGGAGGCCGACATCATTATTGCAGCCATCGGACAGCCCGACTTCGTTACCGCTGATATGGTAAAGGATGGTGCCGTCATCGTTGACGTAGGTACTACCCGTGTGCCTGATGCTACCCGCAAGAGCGGTTTCCGTCTGAATGGTGACGTAAAGTTCGACGAGGTAGCTCCCAAGTGCTCGTTCATCACGCCCGTTCCTGGTGGGGTAGGACCTATGACCATCTGCTCGCTGATGAAGAACACGCTGGCAGCAGGCAAGAAAGAATATTACAAATGACCGCCGAAGAGTATTATCAGCAAGGCAATGCCTATCGGAAGCAGAGCAAGTGGCACGAAGCCATCAACAACTACATCCAAGCCATTGCGCTTGACCCCGATAGTCCTGCTGTCGAGGCCAAGCGCATGTTGGATGACATCATGGCCTTCTACTGCAAGGATATGTATAATCCGTGAGGCGTTTCTAACTAACGACTATTCTATTAATAACTAACAGCTAATATGAAAACACTATTCTTGCCTCTTCTGCTCTTCGTGGCAGTGTCTGCGCAGGCTGCAGACAACAATCCTGTGTTAACGATTGAAGGTGGTCAGGTACAAGGCGTCTTGGCCGACGACCATCCTGACGTGTTTGTCTATCGTGGTATTCCCTATGCTGCTCCCCCCATCCGCGAGAACCGCTGGAAAGAGCCACAACCCGTTCAGCCCTGGAAGGGCGTGAAGATTTGCGATACCTTCGGTCGCCCGAGCTATCAGGCCATTCAGTATACGGGTGGCTATTATACCGAGTGGGGTTATGGCAAGGAGGCCGCCTTCAGCGAAGACTGTCTGTATCTGAACGTATGGACAAAGGCGCCTGGTAAGGTGGGCAAGAAGTTGCCCGTGGCCCTATGGATTCATGGTGGTGGCTATCGCGAGGGCTTTGGTTCCGAGCCAGAGTTTGACGGACAGGAGTGGGGCGCCAAGGATGTGGTGCTCGTCACCATCAACTATCGACTGGGTGTCTTCGGTTTCCTCGTACATCCAGCCCTTTCTGCTGAGAGTCCTCATCACGTATCAGGCAACTATGGCATTCTCGACCAGATTGAGGCTTTGAAGTGGATCAAGAAGAATATTGCACAGTTTGGTGGCGATCCCAACAACGTGACCATCTTCGGACAAAGTGCTGGTGGCGGTAGTGTTCGTACGCTGTGTGAGAGTCCGCTGGCTCGCGGTCTGTTCCACAAGGCCGTCATTATGAGTGCCCAGGGACTGAGCATCCCCGATGCCAACGGCAATCCGATGGGTGGCCGTTATAGTGGTGGCTCTTTTGCCGATGCTGAAGCCAGAGCCAAGAAGGTGTTCGACTGGGCAGGTTTGACTGACCTGCAGAAGATGCGTGCTGCCAGTACTGAGACCATTTTCGCCCTCAACACGCTCTACCACCAGATCAACAGCGACGGACAACAGGGTGGTGGCCCTATGGCTGCTATGTTCAGAGGTCTGCCCTTCATGCCGATGATTGACGGCTATGTCAGCGAGAAGAGCTTCGACGACGCTACGCGTGGTGGCACGCTGGCTGATGTACCTTATATGATTGGTTTCACGCTGAACGATATGGGCAATATGGCTCCCAACATCGTCGAGTTCTGTAAGGTACGCGCTGAAAAGGGCGGCAAGGCCTGGGCTTACGAGTTTGCTCGTCCGTTGCCCGACGATGGCTCTCATCCCGAGGTGACTCAGCGTTTGAAGGGTGCTTTCCACTCTTCAGACCTGTGGTTTGTCTTCAAGAGTCTGAAGCACTGCTGGCGTCCATGGACCAAGGGTGACTGGGACCTCTCTGAGAAGATGCTGACCGCATGGACTAACTTCGTCAAGTACAGCGACCCCAATGGCCCGAAGGGTGGGGCATGGAAACCCTGTACTGGGAAGACTCCAAAGTTTATGGTGTTCAAGTTGAACGACAAGGATGCTGAAGCTTCTGTATTTGGTGAGCCTGAGATTGCTCCCCGTCCTCAGGGTTTTCGTTTTCCTTAAATGATAGCAAATTATAAAATGATAACAGAAATGATGAATACTATGTTTCGTAAAATGTTTATGCTGGTAGCATTTGCCGCTTGTGCAGGAATAGCGAATGCCCAGCTACCCAATGAGAAGTTTGGCAAACCATCAAAGATGGAATGGGACTTTAATGGCTGGGGTGATGCGGTGAATGCTGATGCAATCATCCTATGCAAGACCATGAAGGTGACCTATCAGCTTTCTGACCAGATGTTTAACACGAATATGTCTGATCAAGAAATCAGTATAGATAATCTTGTGGATATGACCAACCAGATTGACGACAGTAATATCCTTGTGAAGTATGAAATCGGCCTTCGCACGAAGATTCTGAAACCTGATGGTGCCAAACATGCCAATATTGACATTACCTACTTTAGTGATAACGATAAAATATCATGGTACGACGACTTGCAGGACTTGAAGATCAGGGTTTTCACCAAGAACGAGAAGGGAAAGGTCGAGAAAAGAAATGTCAATACTGATGGTTTCGTTAAGGAGCGTGTCGACGATCACTACATGGTCATGCATGTCGTTGTTCCTGACGTTCAGCCAGGTAGCATTATTGAATACCAGTACAACATTACCAGCGTTCGTCCAACATTCCTCTATGACTGGGTGTTCCAAGAGTGCATTCCAACCTTACGCTCAAAATGCGACATAGAGATTCCTGCGTTCTTGCAGTTCAGAATGAATGCTCCCACCAACAAGCTTGTCAAGTCGAGTGTAGTGGCAGGCCGCTTGTCATACGATAACAATAGGTCTGACTTAAAGAAAGGCAAGACTTGTATCACGAACCACTATTTTATCGTAGGTGACTATATCCGTCCTGAAGACGAGAAGGTGGCCGTCTTTACGAGTCAGATTGCAATGCCTAATGTCACAGTTCCTGCGGCTATGCCCAATGGTAGTACGCATCTGAAGGTAAAATAAATTCTTCAGATAAATCAATAAACAAAGACGCGTACGTAAGAAAATAAGCCGAAAGTTTGGTGCTTTCGGCTTTTTTGCATACCTTTGCACCCCGAATTCTTGCTTTAGCAAGTGTAGCTCTTTTAGACAGATACAGACTTCAAGCATTAAACTAGATATTATGGCAAAAATGAAAGGCGCCATTGTGGTGGATACCGAGAGGTGTAAAGGATGCCAGTTGTGCATCATTGCCTGCCCTCAGAAGGTCATCGCCCTGGCCAACAAAGTGAATCTGCACGGCTACCCCTATGTGGAGGCAGTCAACGAAGAGGCCTGTGTGGGCTGTGCTTCGTGTGGCATTGTCTGCCCAGACGGATGTATCACCGTGTATCGTAAAAAAATGGAGGAGTAAGCTATGGCAGAAGAAAGAGAAGTTGTATTGATGAAAGGCAATGAGGCTATCGCCCATGCTGCTATTCGTTGCGGATGCGACGGCTATTTCGGCTATCCTATTACTCCGCAGAGTGAAGTGATTGAAACGCTGGCAGAACTCAAGCCTTGGGAGACCACTGGTATGCAGGTGGTACAGGCTGAGAGTGAGCTGGCCTCTATTTATATGGTCTATGGCGCTGCTGGTGCTGGTAAGCGTGCGATGACGTCTTCATCATCTCCTGGTATCGCTCTGATGCAGGAGGGTATCACCTATATGGCTGGTGCCGAGGTGCCTGGCGTGTTTGTCAATGTGCAGCGTGGTGGTCCCGGTCTGGGTACTATCCAGCCTTCACAGGGGGACTATAATCAGGCTACCCGTGGTGGTGGTAATGGTGACTATAAAGTCATCGTGCTGGCTCCCTCTTCTGTTCAGGAGATGGCAGATTTCGTTGACCTCGCCTTTGAGTTGGCATTCAAGTATCGCAACCCCGCTATGATTCTCTCTGATGGCGTCATCGGTCAGATGATGGAGAAGGTGGTGCTGCCTCCCTACAAGCCCCGTCGTACCGACGAGGAGGTCATTAAGGAGTGTCCTTGGGCTTCTACTGGTAAACCCAAGAACCGTGAGCGTGTGGTCATCACCTCACTGGAGTTGAAGCCCGAAGCCATGGAGAAGCGTAATATTGCTCTCCAGGAGAAGTATGCTAAGATTCAGGAGAATGAGGTGCGCTTCGAGCAGCAGCAGATGGACGATGCAGAATATGCTATCGTGGCCTTTGGTTCTGCAGCCCGTATCGCAGAGAAGTCTGTAGAAATTGCCCGCGAGCAGGGCATCAAGGTGGGCTTGTTCCGCCCGATTACACTGTTCCCCTTCCCCGAGAAGCAGATTGCTGAGTTGTCGAAGAAGGTAAAGGGCATCCTCGTAGCAGAGATCAACGCAGGTCAGATGGTGCAGGATGTGCGCCTTGCTGTAAACGGTGCTGTGCCCGTCGAGCAGTTTGGTCGTCTGGGTGGTATCGTCCCTGATCCTGAAGAAATTGTCACAGCTTTACAGCATTTGACAATTTGACAATTTACGATTTGACAATTGTAAAATGGTGAAATAGTAAAATAGTGAAATAGTAAAATATCATGGTGGATAGAAATCAGATAGTTCAACCCGAGAATATCGTCTGCAAAAAGCCGACGCTGATGAACGACAACAATATGCACTACTGCCCCGGCTGTAGTCACGGTGTGGTGCATAAGCTGATTGCCGAGGTCATCGAAGAAATGGGAATGGAAGACAAGGCTGTAGGCGTATCGCCTGTAGGCTGCGCTGTCTTCGCGTACAACTATATAGATATCGACTGGCAGGAGGCTGCCCATGGTCGTGCTCCCGCACTGGCTACTGGTATCAAGCGCTGCTGGCCTGACCGTCTGGTATTCACTTATCAAGGTGATGGTGACTTGGCTTGTATCGGTACTTGTGAGACCATCCATGCCCTAAACCGTGGTGAGAACATCGTCATCATCTTCGTCAACAATGCCATCTATGGTATGACAGGTGGTCAGATGGCTCCTACCACGCTGATTGGTCAGAAGACCTCTACTTGTCCTTATGGTCGTGACCCTGAGATTCATGGTTACCCCCTGAAGATGGCCGATATCGCTGCTCAGCTGGAGGGAACCTGCTATGTCACTCGTCAGAGTGTCGAGAGTGTAGGCTCTATCCTCAAGGCGAAGAAAGCACTGCGCAAGGCTTTCGAGGCTTCGATGGCTGGCAAGGGTAGTTCGCTCGTAGAGTTCGTCTCTACCTGTAACAGCGGTTGGAAGCTGACTCCTGCTAAGGCTAATGAATGGATGAAGGAGAACATGTTCCCATTCTATCCTAAAGGTGACCTGAAAGATACGACAGGCGAGAAGTAAGATGTTTGATGTAAGATGTAAGAAGTTATGAAGAAAGAGATAATAATTTCAGGTTTCGGAGGTCAGGGCGTGCTCTCAATGGGTAAGATTCTGGCTTATAGTGGACTGATGGAGGATAAAGAGGTGACATGGATGCCTGCCTATGGTCCTGAGCAGCGTGGTGGTACAGCCAACGTAACAGTCATCGTTAGCGACGAGCGTATCTCTTCGCCCATCCTCAGCAAATACGACATCGCTGTGGTGCTGAATCAGCCTTCACTCGAGAAGTTCGAGCCAAAGATCAAACCTGGTGGTATCCTGATTTACGACGGCTTTGGTATCATCAACAAGCCCACCCGTAAGGACATCACCATCTATGAGATCAATGCTATGGACAAGGCTGCTGAGATGAAGAACAGCAAAGTCTTTAACATGATTATTCTCGGTGGACTCTTGAAGGTAGCTCCCGTCGTGAGCGACAAGGGTGTTGAGAAGGCTCTCTTCAAGACACTGCCTGAGCGCCATCACGGTCTGATTCCCTTGAATATGGAGGCCCTGAAAGAAGGTGCCAAGATTATTGAAGAAGTGAAGTAAATAAACTGTGATAACTAAAAAGGGAACCGATTTCGGTTCCCTTTTTTTAGTTGTATTGCTCTTTAAACTTATCCAACTTCTCTGTCCAATATTGGCGAAGGTCATTCCATTTATAATAATAAGGTGTACTGGTAGACGGAACGGGTAACGTTGCCTCGCGCTCATTGAGCAGGGCTTTGACCAGAATGTCGCCTTTTCCATTCTTGGGCTTATAGAAGATGAGTTGGATATTACAACCCATCGGGAATATCTTGTAGTTCTGCCAGTGCTGGTCCAACTCATCAATATTCTCTATGCTGGCATTACAGTTGTTCAGCTCCATCAGGCAGGCCAGCGGCAAAACACAGACCTCGTGGCCAAAGCGCATCGTGGCTTGTGGCTTTCCTAATGCTACACAGGTATCGGCAGTCTCGATAATGTTTCTCAGCAGGTTATATTGGCTGAAGGGCTTTGCATTGTCTGACATCGGTGAGTTGGCGTAGCGCACATACCAGCTTACATTCGAAATGCACCACTGGTCGTAGCGCTCTTCTTCTGTAAAGAGATTGATCATGTCTGGACCATCGTCGTGGCTCTGCATGTTGATGACCACCTCAAACAAGTGACGCATCAGTGAATGCCTATGTATACTGTCGGCAGCCCATTGCTCATCGGTGAAGAGCACCTTCATCAGCCGCTCTGGGCGCGTTTTGCTTTCCGTATATTTGCCAATCTTTTGCCAGTCAATGTGCTTGCTGGCTTCCTTTACCTTTCCTTCATGCTCATTATTCAAGTAGTATTGCAGGCTCTCGCTGACGTCGTTATGGATGCGTGCCGTAGGATTGGCGGCCATCAGTTCTTCGCATTCGGCTACCATTGACAGAATGCAGCGGTTGACAGTAGTGCTGCGGGCATCGATGGCCAGATTCTTGGTAAGGAAAATCTCTGGGAAATGCTCTGCAATACGTTTGCCAATGCCGTGGTGCTGACGTTCGCCAACGGTGCTCAGGTCGCCTAAGCGCTTGATGGTAGTTTTATTGAACTTCTCCAACTTCTCCAGTACCTCTTTTCCCTTACTGGTCAACTTTCCCTGTTCATTAGCTTTACGCAGTGGATTTATGACACGTTCATAGCTATCTGGGGCGATGAGCCAGCGCGAACCATGTCGGCCATAATGGGTGAAATAGAAGGGTACGTAGCCCTTTGGCGCTTGTGTGTAGTTGAAATCAGGCAACTGTCGGTCGTAGTCTACATAATTCGAACCTGCCAACCAAGGGTTGGCCTTAAGATCTTCACGAGCTGTCTGAGCCAATATCGTCCAAGGCAATGAAATGCCAAGCAGACATAATACAAGTAGTCTTTTCATCTGTTGTTATAAGAATGTTATTAGTGTTTTATGTCTTGCAAAGATAGCATTTTTTACTGTTTTTTACGCGGATAAGGCAAAAAACATGCATATTTTGTGTGTTTTTAGCAAAAAAACTTGGAAGTTATATAAATTTTTTGTTACTTTGCAGCATTAAAACAAAGAAACAAACAGTTTATTTTTGTAATTAAATCAATTAGTAAGTAAAATGAAAAAGTTATTTTTACTCTTTGCTGCAGCTATGCTGACAGCATCTGTGTCTGCACAGAAAACAACTGTTACTGCTAACAAGGCTGGTGACAACTGGTATGTTGGTATCAATGCTGGTGTTGGTACAAACATGCAGAAGTATGATTGGGAGAATGCTGGTGATAAAGGCGCAGGCTTCTTCAAGGGCTTTACTCCTGAGTTCGGCGTTCGTATTGGTAAGAATCTGACAACCGTATTCGGTCTGGCTTTGGACGTTAATGCTTATTTCCTGAATGGTAAGCGTGAGGATGGTTGGCGTGCTAAGAGCACATTTGGTAGCTCCACTTTCATTGATGCTACTGATTTCGACCTGATGACCACTTGGAACCTGAACAACGCTTTTGCTGGTTACAAAGGTCAGCCCCGTACTTTCGAGGTGATTGCTCTCGTAGGTGGTGGTTACAGCCGCGCTTGGGCTAAACATGAGGGTGGTATCAATGCTAAGGCTGCTATCGACTTCGCTTTCAACCTGGGTGCCAACAAGGCTTGGCAGGTTTACATCGAGCCTTCTGCTATTCTCGGTGAGCCAGGTGTTCAGTATGCTAACCCCTTCTACAGAGTTGGTGATCCCAAGAAGTACAACGGTACTTTCTCTCTGAAGGCTGGTGTGAACTACAAGTTCGGTTGCAGCAATGGTACTCACAACTTCGCTATTGAGCAGCTCCGCGACCAGGCTGAGATCGATGGTCTGAACGCTAAGATCAACGAGCTCCGCGCTGACAACCAGGCTAAGGACAGCAAGATTGCTGCTGATGGCCGTACCATCCAGGATCTGAAGGCTCAGCTCGCTGCTTGCCAGGCTCGTCCTACCGCTGCTGCTGTTGTTGCTGCTCCTGTTGAGACTGTTCTGCAGCCCATCGTTATCTTCCGTCAGGGTAAGAGCACTATCGACGCTGCTCAGTATGCTAGCATCGAGATGATTGCCAAGTACATGAAGAACCACAAGGATGCTAAGGTTAAGGTTCAGGGTTATGCTTCTCCCGAGGGTAACAAGGAACTCAACCAGAAGCTCTCTGAAAAGCGTGCTGAGGCTGTTAAGACCGCTCTCGTTAAGAAGTATAAGATTGCTGCAGACCGCGTAACTGTTGAGGGTCTGGGTGCAACCGATAAGCTCTCTCAGGAGAACGACTTCAACCGCGTAGCTATGTTCGTTGACACTACGAAGTAATCTTCGAATTTGTAACAATTCTAGTATAGAAATCCCTGCAATTGTAAGATTGCAGGGATTTTTTTGTGTCATTTAGTTGGCTATTTATAGAAAAAGGTGTATCTTTGCAGCTTAAAGCAAAGATAATATAAAACAGATATGAAACATCCGTTGAGAAGTGCAGTATGCACAGAAGGACGTAGGATGGCAGGAGCCCGCGCTTTGTGGGTGGCCACGGGTATGAAACACGAGCAGTTTGGCAAACCCATTATTGCTGTCGTCAACTCGTTCACTCAGTTTGTGCCTGGTCATACGCATCTGCATGAGATTGGTCAGATTGTTCGCGAAGAAATAGAAAAGATGGGCTGCTATGCCGCCGAGTTTAACACCATTGCCATCGACGATGGTATCGCTATGGGGCACGACGGCATGCTGTATTCGCTGCCCTCACGCGACATCATTGCCGACAGCGTAGAGTATATGGTCAATGCTCACAAGGCTGATGCCATGATCTGCATCTCGAACTGCGACAAGGTGACACCTGGTATGCTGATGGCATCCATGCGACTGAATATCCCAACGGTGTTCTGTAGCGGTGGACCTATGGAGGCAGGAAAATGGCGCGGTGAGAATGCCGACCTGATCACGGCGATGATTAAGGGTGCCGACCCCTCGGTCTCTGACGAGGAGATGAAGGAGATAGAGAGTTGCGCCTGTCCTGGTTGCGGCAGTTGCTCTGGCATGTTTACTGCTAACTCCATGAATTCACTTACAGAGGCTATCGGTCTCTCGCTGCCTGGTAACGGCACTATTCTTGCAACACACACCAACCGTATCGAATTGTTTAAGGCGGCTGCCCGTCAGGTGGTGAAGAATGCTTTTGCCTACTATGAGGACGGCGACGAAAGCGTGTTGCCTCGCAATATTGCTACTCGTAAGGCCTTTATGAATGCGATGGCATTAGATATCGCGATGGGTGGAAGCACCAATACCGTGCTGCACCTGTTGGCTGTGGCTCAGGAGGCTGGTGCTGACTTTACGATGAAGGACATCGATGAACTCTCGCGCCGTGTACCTTGCTTATGTAAGCTGGCTCCAAACACCCAGAAGTACTCTGTTCAGGAGTGTGGACGTGCCGGCGGTATCCTGGGAATCCTGAACGAATTGAACAAAGGTGGCCTGATTGACGGCTCTGCCCCACGTGTGGATGGTATGACGCTTGATGAGGCCATGAAGAAATATAGTATCGTGGATGGCGCAGTTGATGCTGAGGCAAATCGCATCTATCAGACTGCTCCCGGCAACCGCTTCTCTACCAAGATGGGTTCGCAGTCGGCAGAGTGGGGCACACTCGATACCGATCGTGCCAACGGCTGTATCCGTGATTTGGAACATGCTTATACCAAGGATGGCGGCCTGGCTGTCCTTTTCGGCAACATCGCCCAAGACGGTTGCGTAGTGAAGACCGCAGGCGTAGACGAAGCCCTGTGGCACTTCGAAGGTCCTGCAGTGGTCTTCGACTCTCAGGAAGATGCCTGCGAGGGAATCCTTGGTGGCAAGGTAAAGAGTGGCGATTGTGTGGTGATTACCCATGAAGGTCCGAAGGGTGGCCCTGGTATGCAGGAGATGCTGTATCCCACCTCTTATATTAAGAGTATGCACTTGGGCAAGGAATGTGCGCTGATTACCGATGGTCGTTTCTCTGGTGGTACCAGCGGTCTGAGCATCGGACATATCTCGCCTGAGGCTGCCAGTGGTGGTAACATCGGCAAGATTAAGGATGGCGACATCATCGTGATTGATATCCCCAGCCGCTCTATCAGCGTAAAGCTGAGCGACGAGGAACTTGCAGCACGTCCACAGCAGCCCCTGAAGCGCAATCGCGTGGTCAGCAAGGCGCTGAGAGCCTATGCCCAGAGCGTTAGTTCAGCCGATAAAGGTGGTGTGAGGATTATTGATTAGTTGACAGTTGACAATTATGTTAAGAGATAGAATAACAGGATCGAAAGCGCTGATGCGTGCTCTGCAGGCAGAAGGTGTGAAGACCATCTTCGGATACCCTGGTGGTAGCATTATGCCGGTGTATGATGCGCTTTTCGACTATACACGAGGAGAGAAAAAGTGTTTCGACCACATCTTGGTACGTCACGAACAGGCGGCAACCCATGCTGCCGAAGGCTATGCCCGTGTCAGTGGTGAGGTGGGTGTTGCCTTGGTGACCAGTGGTCCGGGTGCTACTAATACGCTGACAGGTGTGGCTGACGCCATGCTCGACTCTACGCCGATTGTGGTGATTGCCGGTCAGGTGGCTATTGGTGCGCTGGGTACCGATGCTTTTCAGGAGGTCGACCTGGTGGGTGTGGCACAGCCTATCTCGAAGTGGTCGTACCAGATACGTCGCGCTGAAGATGTGGCTTGGGCTGTCAGTCGTGCGTTCTACATTGCACGCAGCGGTCGTCCTGGTCCTGTGGTGCTTGACTTTGCTCGCAATGCTCAGGTAGAAGAGATTGACTGGGAACCCAAGAAGGTTGACTTCATCCGTTCTTATGTGGCTTATCCTAAACTGAACATAGATGCTGTGCGAGAGGCTGCCGAGCTCATCAACAATGCTAAGAAGCCTTTGGCACTGGTGGGACAAGGTGTAGAACTGGGTAATGCCCAGGAAGAACTGAAGGCTTTCCTTGAGAAGGCCGACATTCCAGCAGGACGTACAATGTTAGGACTGAGTGCGTTGCCCTCCGACCATCCGTTGAATGTGGGTATGCTGGGCATGCATGGCAACTATGCCGTAAACCTGAAGGAACAGGAGTGCGACGTGCTGATAGCCATTGGCATGCGCTTCTCTGATCGTGTGACGGGTAATACCAAGACCTATGCCAAGCAGGCAAAGGTGATTCATTTGGATATCGACCGTAGCGAGATTGACAAGAATGTCAAGACTGATGTGGCTGTTGTTGCTGACTGTAAGGAGTCGCTGCCTGCCATCACGGCATTGCTTAAAAAGAATAATCACCAGCAGTGGCGCGAATCGTTCAAGGAGTTAGACAATAAGGAACGTGTGAAGGTCATAGAGCCTGCCATCCATCCTACGGAAGGTCCCTTGCTGATGGGTGAGGTGGTGAATAAGGTGGCAGAGAAGGCCCCGCGTGGTACCGTTCTGGTAACGGATGTGGGTCAGAACCAATTGTTTGCTACCCGTTATTTCCGCTATCCTGAGAAGCGCAGTATCTGTACCAGTGGCGGTTTGGGTACGATGGGTTATGGCATGCCGGCGGCCATTGGAGCCACCTTTGCTACTGACCGTACCGTTTGTTGCTTTATGGGCGATGGTGGTTTCCAGATGTGTATCGAGGAACTCGGCACGATTATGGAACAGCAGGCTCCTGTCAAGATGATCCTGATGAATAATAACTATCTGGGTAATGTCCGTCAGTGGCAGGATATGTTCTGGATGCGTCGTAAGTCGTTTACAAAGATGATGAATCCCGACTATAGTCTGATAGCCCAGGGCTATGGTATTCCTTATCAGGTAGTGACCGACCGCCAAGAGTTGGCATCTGCCGTAGAGAAGATGCTGACCACTAAGGGTCCGTATATCTTGGAGTGTGCCATCAAGGAAGATGATGATGTGCTACCTATGACTCCTCCGGGTATGAATGTAGATGATATGATGCTGGAACTTTAGCGCTTCGCTAAATGACAAATGACAATTGATAAATGACAAATTGATGGAAGAGAAGAAGAAACTATATACTCTGCTGGTTTACTCAGAGAATGTGGCTGGTGTGTTGAACCAGATTACCGCTGTGTTTACGCGCCGTCAGGTAAACATCGAGAGTCTGAACGTGTCGGCATCCAGCATTGAGGGCGTACACAAGTATACCATTACCGCCTGGAGCGAAGAAGACCAGATTATCAAGATTACGCGTCAGATAGAAAAGAAGATCGATGTGGTGAAAGCCAACTATTTTACTGACGATCAGTTGTTTATCCGTGAGGCAGGCCTTTATAAGCTGCAGACTGACCTGGTGCTGCAGAATCCTGAGGTTTCCCGTACCATCCGTCGGCACGATGCACATATCACTGAGGTTAATCCTGTTTACACCATTGTGATGAAGAACGGCCGCACAGAGGATATCATTTCGCTTTACTATGCTCTCAACGAGTATGGCTGTGTATTGCAGTACACCCGTAGTGGTCGTATCGCTGTAACTCGCGGCACTCAGGAGCAGGTGACAGACTTCCTGGAACAACGAGAGAAAAGTGAAAGGTAATGGATAAGATAGGACGTTACGAGTTTCTGGCCGAGCCGTTCCATTGCGACTTCAGTGGCCGTTTGTTTATGGGACATCTGGGCAACCATATGCTCAATGCTGCTGACTTTCACTCGTCGGCACGCGGTTTCGGCATGAAGTACCTGATGACCATCCGTCGTTCGTGGGTGCTGTCGCGTCTGGCTATCGAGATGACTGAGATGCCCGAGCAGTATACACGCTTCAACGTTGAGACGTGGGTGGAGTCGGCCATGCGCTATTTCACTTCGCGCAACTTCGCCGTTGTCGGCGAAGAGGGTAAGATCTATGGCTATGGCCGCAGTATCTGGGCGATGATTGACACCGAGAGCCGCCAGCCGACAGACATTCTGGCGATTGACAATGGTGCCATCAATCAGTGGATTGTCACCGACAAGGAGTGTCCTATCGATAAGGGTGGGCGAGTGAAGATGTCTGACGAGGCGCAGTTGGTGCGTACCATTGCCACCTATTATAATGATGTCGACATCAACGGCCATATCAATAGCGTCAAGTATATCGAGCACGTGCTCGACCTTTGGCCACTCGACTGGTATCGTGAGCACCACATCAAACGTTTCGAGATTGCCTATGTCGCCGAGGCACATGCCGGTGACGAGTTGTCGTTCTATCGCGAAAAGGTGAGCGACAGCGAATACTGCGTCCGCATCGTACGAACAGATGGTACCGAATGCTGTCGCAGTCGTATCGTATTTTTTTGAATGATGAGAAAGATTCTGCCCCTTCTGTTGCTGGCGGTCTGTGTGACTATGCAGGCCGAACGGCGTCCGCTGTCGCTGACAGACAGCCTGCACTATAAGGTAGAGATGCAGGCCACGCTGTCAAGTGGCGACCATACCCCTCTGTGGCTGAATGCCAATCGCTACGGACTCAGTTCGTTGGAGAAAACCAACGGCTATCTGCGTGCTGCTGTGGAGCGTCCGTTGTCGGCCAGTGACGGGCAGAAGTGGGCTTTGGGCTATGGCCTTGATATTGCCGGCGCCTACCATTTCACCAGCAAAGCCATCGTTCAGCAGGCCTATGTAGAAGGTCGTTGGCTGAAGGGCGTGCTGACCATTGGTGCCAAGCAACAGCCCATGGAACTGAAGAATCAGGAACTTAGCAGCGGTTCGCAGACGCTGGGTATCAATGCCCGTCCTATTCCTCAGGTGCGTGTGGCGCTGGCCGACTATTGGACCATTCCCTATACGCACGGCTGGCTGAGCATCAAGGGACACATAGCCTATGGTATGCAGACAGACGACCGCTGGCAGAAGGATTTCACTCAACAGAAGAGCCGCTATATAGAACATGCCCTTTATCACAGCAAGGCTGGCTATCTGAAGATTGGCAAGGAAGACGGCTGGTATCCCGTTTCTTTGGAACTTGGTTTGGAGATGGCCTGCCAGTTTGGGGGAACCACGTATGCGGTTGGTGGTACTGATAGTCCGCAAATAGTGAATGACCATAGTCTGAAATCTTTTTGGCATGCCTTGATTCCGCTGGGTACTGATACCAATGATGGCATATATACCAATGCTGAGGGTAACCACTTGGGTAGTTGGTTGATGCGCCTGAATTTCGATTTTGACAGGTGGTATTTGGGACTCTATGCCGACCATTTCTTTGAAGATAACTCAGGAATGATACATGTCAGTTATGCTGGTTATGGAGAAGGTGACGAGTGGAATGTCAAGAAGAATAAGCGCTACTTTGTCCATTCCTTTAAGGACTGGCTTCTAGGTGTGGATTTGAAACTGAAGCAGGCTACATGGCTGAACAATCTCGTGGCAGAGTTTATGTACACCAAGTACCAAGGTGGTCCGCTTTATCACGACAAGACACCTTATAATAATGAGCATATATGTGGTCGAGACAACTTCTATAATCATCATTTATTTACAGGATGGCAGCATTGGGGACAGGTGATGGGCAATCCGCTCTACCGTTCGCCGCTGTATAACGAGGATGGCACGATATGCGTGCTTAACAACCGTTTTGTGGTGTGGCATTTGGGATTGGCAGGCAATCCTTTCACCCGCCTGCATTATCGCTTTCTAGCCACCTGGCAGCGAAGCTTCGGAACTTATAATGACCTGTTCCGTGACCCTCAAGAAACGGTTAGCGTGATGGGCGAAGCCAGTTATCAATTTGCGAAAGGATGGCTTGTAAAGGGAGCTGTAGGCTTTGATACAGGCAAGACCTATGGTAACAATTTCGGTTGTCAGCTGACAGTGACAAAGACTGGACTTTTAAAATTGAAACGCAAATGAAACGATTGAGCATATATTTAATTATAGGTATAAGCCTGTTATTGACGTCTTGTCATTTAGTAACCTCTGACAATGGCGATTTGGACGGTCTCTGGCAGATGACCATTATGGAGGATTTACAAACTGGCGAAGTGTCCGACGGGCGTGATAACAGCGTGTCGTGGGCTTTTCAAGGGGGGATGGTACAAATGAATGGTAACACCATACCCTTGAATCATGTGATAGGTAAGTTTGAAAAGGGGGGCAACAGCCTACGGATTTACCATATGGCTATTTTTACCCATAGTAAGGGTGATACCCCAATAGAGGATGCTTCGATGCTGGAGGTTGTAGGTATTACTCAACTTGATGAGAATTTTCAGATATTGGAGTTGAATAGCAACACACTTCGTTTGGAGAGTGCAGCGAAACGCCTGACCTTCCGCAAGTACTGAAATTTTTTTTATTCCACCTTCTTTTTTACCAGATAGTATGTGCCCTGCATGGTATGGCGACTGCTGAACTTGTAGAGCGGACGGTTCAGGCAATTGCCTATCTTTCTGAAAGTTCCAGTTTCTTCCTGATAGCCGCGGAAGTAGGTCTTCAGCAGGGCCGAGATGTCTTTGAGCGACAGCCATTGGCCCTCGTCTTCGTTGCGCGGCTTCTGTATGACCGACATCAGCATCTCTTCCAACCCGTTCAGTTGCTGGTACTGCAGGTTATGGGTCATTAGCGCCTGTTCTTCTTCTTTGGTGAGCCAGTAGCGCTCGCCCTGCTGCACTTCGTAGCAGAGTTGTGCAAAGAGCTGGCGGTGCTCGACGGATGTCTCGAAGTCTATGTCGCCGTCAATAGTAACGCAGACGAAACGACGGCTACCAGTCGGGTCTGTCAGTGGTGTCGCCTCGTTGGTGGTGCCTATGAACGAGGCATAGCGGCGGTTGGAGGTATAGGCCTTGCCGTAGGGTGGGCGATACTTCAGGTCGGCAGTCGACAGGAGGTACTTCAGCACAATCTGTTGGCGCTGGGTGACGCTGTCGAACTCGTCGAGGTTGATGAGTGCAAACGAGGTGAGGCCGAGGTTGAGGTCGTTCTCGTTCTTGAAGTTGATGCGGTCGTTGTAGTAGTCCTGCAGGTCGCGAGGCAGCAGTATGCGGCAGAAGCTGGACTTGCCGCACCCCTGCCGGCCTATTAATAAAGGTATGAGCGCGTTGCCCGTCAGTTGTCCCTTGCCCTGCCACATGGCCACCATCGAGCGCATCCAGATGTGGAACAGGTGTGTCCACTCCGTCCATTGTGTCGGCACCCGTTGTGCCAGCGCTGTCACACGGTCCTTGCCGTCCCATTGGGGCAGGTGCTCCAACCAGTCGCCCACGGGGTCGTAACGCTCGATGTCGTTCGAGTTGACGTATCGGCGTATATCCTTGTCCCAGCAGCGTATGCCCTGTTCCAGCGCCCGCATGGTAATGCTGTTGCGAGCCTCGTCCGTCAGGTCCTGGAAGGCAAAGCCGATGCCTGTGCGCATGCGATATTCGGCGACACCTCTCATAATGTTGCGTCGCAGCTCGTACTGCTGACTTAGAAAGAGGTTGATCTTCATCGTCAGCAGCGTCTCGGGTGGAATGGTCTTGGTGCGCACCAGATTCTTCTGCTCCATGTATTTCTTAACCAGTGTGTCGCGGTAGGTGTTCTCAAACACCTTGGCTGCCAGCTCCTTAGCATCGCTGAAGTATGAGTGCATCAGCGTTTGTCGCAGGGCAATGCCTTGTGGCAAGGCCGTCTGCAGACAGTATTGTGCCAGTTTGACCAGCGTGGCATAGCGTCGCTCGTCGTCGTCGTCGATGGTCATGGTGTCGTCGTAGGCCTTCGACAGGTTAAACTCGAAGACGGTATACATATTTCTGTAGCGCTCGTAACCCGACTCGAAGTCGGTGGGCTCCAGGCTTGACGGCCTGTGGGCCAAAGCACTGGTGGGTGCCTCGGCCTTGGCATAGATGGGTGTGGCCATGGGGTTGTACACCATCTCGGGGTCGTAGCTCATATAGCAGACACGCTCCAGACGGGGCTCCAGCTTTTCTATCGTCACCCCCAGCTGACCATTGTATATCAGTCGAGCCCGCTCGTAAAGGTTCTCGTGGAACAGCGCGATATCTTCAGGGCTGAGCGTTGACGGATGAGGGGTAGGGGTATTGTCTTGTCTCTTTGCGTTCTCTCCGCGACAGACGATCTTTACCGACTGACCGTCGGCACCCACGAAAGCCATTAGCGTCTGGGGCATTTCAGCGGCACCACGTCTGACGGCTTCTGCCTCGTCGCGCCCCGTCAGGTTGTTCACCTCGAGCAGCACCAGCGACGTATAGGCTTTCGTCACCCGTGTGCCCTTGCGGTGCTCCTGTTCGACGGCAAAGCAGATGCGCGGCAGGTCGTTGGCCACGTCAACGTAGCCATTCAGCGCACCATTGTCGTCTGTGCTGCGGATGGTCAACAACGGGAAGATGCGTCGAAACTCGACCACCTCTTCTTTATATGTCCCCGTTGTGATGGTGTCTGCCAGTTGTTGCAACTCCATCAGTCGCAACGTTTCCTTATTTCTATAGTTCTTGACGATGGTAATCCTCTGGTCCATAGCGTATTCCTTTTCGTTTTTAGTTGATGTTGCGAAGGTACTGATTTTCCTGGAAATACACAAATTTTACTCTATAAATTTTTTATAAAAAATAACGTCATAACGTCATATGCGTTTCAAATATTTGTTTTACAGGAAATTATATATGACGTTTTGTAATATGATATATCATTATAATGTCATATTCCATCATTACTTTTGCTTCCTGAATACGTTAGGATGTTAAGAAATAGGTATAATAGCATAAATAGTTTTTATCAGATAAACTATGAGTTTCCTTAAAGGAAACTATGAGTTTCTCTTGAGGGAACTATAAGTTTTCCATAATGGAACTACTTGGGATCTGCCAGCTTTAATATGACGTTAGCATGATATTATAAATAGCATATCGTCATATACTAATGTCCTAATATTCAGTATATTCACATATAATATGACGTTTAATCCATTTTTTTTATCTTTTTCTCAGTTAATATTTTGTTATATCAACAAAAATGTGTATCTTTGCAACAACCTAACGAAATAGACATATATTATGGAAGACATCAACAGCATCGTTTCAGAACAGGAAGAAGCCTTCCGCGCGAAGGCCGACCATTATATCGTGTGCTTCGTCGAACATTGTCCGTTGCGCGAGCAGTGCCTCCGCTGGTTGGTCGGGCGCTATGCCAATCCGTCGCTCTACGCCGTAATGAGCATCAATCCTTTCTATCAAGGTGTAGGCACGCAGCAGTGCAGCAAGTTCCGCGACAGCCAGCGCGTCATGTTGAAATACGGATTCACCCATCTTTACGAAGATATGCCGTCGCGCATTGAGAAACCCATCCGCCAGCGCCTCTACGTCTGCTTCGGCCGCAAGCGCTACTTCGAGATGCGTAAAGGCGAGCGCCCCGTCACCCCCGACCAGCAGAAACAGATCATCGACGTCTGCCGCCAATGCGGCTGGCAGGGCCCCATCGTCTATGACGGCGAGCAGGAAGGGTGGGCGTGGTAGCGTCTGCTATAGGAAAATAATCCCGATATTGTTTGGTGGTTTCAAGAAAAAGTTGTAAATTTGCGCATAATATGTGATGTGTAAATCAACAAAATCACAATTTGCGCTTAAAATACTATGCGTATGAAATACGAGTTCGATCCTTATCCTCTGCAGTTGACTATGCAGCGACTGGCACAGAATGTGAAGAAGCGACGGCTGGAGAAGAAACTGTCGACAAAGACCCTGGCAGAAATGAGTGGAGTGCCAGCCGCTACTATTCAGCGTTTCGAACTGAAGCACGCCATATCCCTTGAGTCTTATGTGAAGTTAGCTAAGGCTCTGGGCTATTCTGAGGAGATTATGCAAATGCTGGCAGAACCGAAATACGACACCATGGAGGAACTGCTGGAAATCAACAAAAACAGTAAAAGGAAACGAGGCGTATGATACAGGATGTGTCTTCAGTCAGTGTGTTATATCACGGACGAAAGGTGGGAGTGATGTCTGTTGCTGGCAGAGGAACGTGCCAGTTTGAGTATGATAAGGAGTGGCTGGCAAACGGCTTTTCCATTTCTCCCCTGCAATTGCCTCTGAAAGCGGGCTTGTTTACAGCGGACTATGTGCCGTTTGGGGGTAATTTTGGCGTTTTTGAAGATAGCCTCCCTGGTGGTTATGGTCAGTATCTGTTGTTGAAGGTGCTTAAGAAATCGGGCGTTGACTATCGTTCCCTCTCGCCCGTGCAACGACTCAGTATCATTGGTTCGTCAGGAATGGGAGCCCTGTGCTATCATCCTGAGAATAGCATGCAGCATGATGACTTACCTATGTCGCTGGACGAGATGCAACAGGCTGCCCTTGACGTGTTGTCGGAGAAGACAGAAGATGATGCCGGCACACTTTATCTGAAAAGTGGAAACAGTGGCGGAGCACGTCCCAAATGTATCTATACAGATGCTGACGGACATTGGCTGGTGAAATTCCGACATACTTACGATGCCAAGGACATTGGTCAGCAGGAGTACCATTATAATAAGGTGGCCAGGGCATGTGGCATTGACGTGCCAGACTTCAAACTGATGGAAGGCAAGTATTTCGCTGTTCGCCGCTTCGACATAGAAGATAGTGTGCGGCTGCATGTGGCTACGGCCAGTGCTTTGTTGAATGAACCTATCACCCCTCCAAAGATGGACTATCACAGTTTGTTGCAGTTGACGGGCTATCTGACGCAGTCGGTAAAGGCTGTAGAGCAGCAGTTCAGGAGAATGGCCTTCAATCACTATGCTCACAACTATGATGACCATGCTCGCAATTTTAGTTTCATCTGTCGGGATGGCGAATGGGCGTTGGCGCCTGCTTATGACCTAACGTACGACAATACTTTAGGTGAGCATGCTACGACCATCAATTTTCAGGGTAAGCCCTCAGACGAAGACATGATAACAGTCGGAACTAATGCCCACTTGACTCCTCAGTGCTGTCGCCAAATCATAGATGAAGTCAAAGAGGCTACCCGTGAGCTACAAAGGTATTTTTAGATAAAATAATCATTTTCTCTGGAATTAGCAAACATATCATCTGCAAAACATGTATGGCTGATGTGGAATCAGTCCCGTTCTTGAGACGCTCACCTGTCCTTGGTGTCCCCACCTGTCCTTGGTGTCCTTGTTTTTAGAATTTCTTACCTCCAACGATACTAAGGAAGGTAAGTGACAAGATCTTCAAATCCATCCACCAGGAATGGTGTTCAAGGTAGTCAAGGTCCATTTCCAAACGTTTGAGCATCTTGTCCATGGTGTCGGTATAGCCGTTATGCAGGGTAGCGTAACTGGTAACTCCTGGTCGTATCTTATACAACAGCGTGTAGCGAGGGTCACGCTTTAGAATCTGGTCGATATAGTACTGACGTTCAGGACGATAGCCCACGAAGGCCATGTCGCCAATAAATACGTTCCAGAGTTGGGGAAGCTCATCCAAATGGTGGCTTCTTAGGAATTTACCTATGCGTGTGAGGCGTGGGTCATTGTCAGAGCGTTGCAACTCTATTCCGTTTTCTTCTGCATCAGTCTTCATGCTACGGAACTTGTAGATATAGAAAGGCTTACCTCTACGTCCTATGCGCTCTTGCTTGTATATGGCAGGACCGCCACTGAGCTTAATAGTAAGGTAGCATGCGATGAAGAGAGGCGAAAAGATAATTAGGCATATCAGCGATAGCACGATGTCAAAGAGTCGTTTCATATGGCGTTGTCTAATTGTTCGTATATAGAGTTCCTGCTCTTGTATTCAGGTACTATCTGCTTCATTATCTTAACTGTATTCATATCGTTGAATCGCTGGCTGACAGATATGAGGTTGTCAATCTTACACGATACGTCCTTGTAGTCATATTCACGTACTTTGGCAATGCGTATTTTTTCATGGAAAGAGGGCATGGTAGTCTCTGCCTTATTCAGCATTTCTTCATAGAGCTTTTCGCCTGGACGCAGTCCCGTAAATTGTATTTTTACGTTTTGTGCCCTACTGAGAAGTATCATGCGATTGGCAAGATCAGCTATCTTCACCGGCTTGCCCATGTCAAAAACAAATATTTCACCTCCTCTTCCTTTTGTGCCTGCTTCCATTACAAGTTTGCATGCCTCGGAAATCAACATGAAGTAGCGGATAATGTTCGGATCGGTAACAGTAACTGGGCCACCGTTCTTAATTTGTTCCTTGAACAGTGGAATTACTGAACCGTTTGAACCAAGTACATTTCCGAAGCGAGTAGTCACAAACTGTGTTATACCCATAATGCGCCCATCCTTGATAGCTTTGTCAAGGCTTTGCACGTATATCTCGCAGATACGTTTCGAACATCCCATAACGTTTGTGGGGTTGACGGCCTTATCCGTAGACACCATCACAAACTTTTTTACAAAGTACTTTACAGATAGGTCTGCAATAATCTTTGTGCCATAAACATTGTTATATACGCTTGCGCTTGGGTTGTCCTCCATCATTGGAACATGCTTATATGCAGCAGTATGGAACACATATTCCGGTTTGTACTTGCTAAAAACTGCCTCCATGCGTTTTTTATTGCAGATGGTGGTAACGATGGTTTCTGCCTTCAATTCAGGCCATTGCTTCTCCAACATCAATCGCACATCATGCATTGGTGTCTCTGCCTGGTCTATAAGAATAAGTTCCTGGGGCTTTAACTGAGCAATTTGTTTGACAAGTTCAAAACCAATGCTGCCAGCAGCTCCTGTAATCATAATAGTATAGCCCGAGATGTGAGTCTCTAGATCTTTGATGTTGATTTGTATCTCTTCGCGTGGTAACAAATCTTCGATACTGACTTCCTTGAGTTGTGAAACCTTGATATTGTCTTTACCATCCCATTCAGAAGAGGTGTTCATTGTGAAGATCTTAATACCAGCTTCTATCAGACGGTCAATCATCTCTGGGTTTTTTACAAAAGCTTCTTGTTTTAAAGGAGACACGAATAAAACCTCAGCTTTGTATTCTTTCATCCTTTCAATAATGTGCTCGTCATTCTTGAATACTTTTATTCCCATGAGTGTTTTGCCTGGCATGTCATCAGCATCGCTGAAAAAACCTTTGAGCTTGTATTGGGGCTTTTCACCTGATGTAATTGCTCTCGCAATGTTCAGCCCTCCGTTTTTTACACCGTAGATGAATGCATGTTTTGCATTACGATCATCTCTGTAAAATTCATAAACATATTTGACGAGCAATCTGGTACTCCACATGATGACTGTAGCCAATAGAAATATTTCGCCCAGTGTCTTCAATCCTAATGGAATAAAAAAGAATCCGAAGTTTAGGAAACGTGTTGTAACTGCCGTCAAAACAGTTCCGGTAAGGTTTGCAAAAATGATACGGTGAATGTCAGAGAAAGAGGTATAGCGTATGATTCCGGAATAGGTTCGAAATATCCGAAAACTTACAATATAATAGAGGAGATAGGAACTCAAAGTTAAGAATACCTGCCCTAAATTTTCGTAAGTATAATAAATTCCTTCATCGATGGTAAAACAGAATAGACTTGTGAATAATATGACGAGGCTGTCAAATATAATGATGCACCAATAGGGTAATGCATCCTTTGAAAAGTACCAGTGGGCTATCTTATCGAGTAAGGTGTTTACCATAAGCATTCATGATTAAAGATAATGCTTTTTGAAAGCATACAGACAGAAACAGAAGGTATTGAACGCTGCCTGAACTTTGCTGATATGTTCGTCCTGCGTCTGTATCTCATAAACTTGCTGAATACTATTCTTCTTTTTAGAAGATAAAGAGTTGTCGCTGACGCGATATTCTACAAGACATTCGTCCTGACCATACGCATAGTCTGTTCTCCTTAATAGAAGGAGCCAAGTGGCATAGTCTTGACCTCCGCGTCGTAAGGGCATCGAGAAACGACCTATCCGCGTACGATGTATCAGAACTGTTGACGTAGCAATGACAGTCCTTTTGAGAAGTGTTTTGTAGCTGACTATGGTGGGTATAGGAATCCTTTCCTTGAGTATCTTTCCTTGCTGATCTATCATTCTGATACGTGAGAAGACAAAAATAGCATCGTGGGATTTCATAAAGAAGAGTTGTAGCTCCAACTTATTGGCTATCCATAGGTCATCGCTGTCAAGAAATGCCAGATATTCACCTTGTGCAAGTGCAATTGCTGTATTACGTGCAACGGCAGCACCGCTATTCTTTTGAAGACGATGATACTTGATGCGTTTGTCCTGTTGCGCATATCGCTGGATAATCTTTCCAGAGTTGTCTGTTGAACAATCGTCTATCAGCAACAGTTCCCAGTCAGTATAGGTCTGGGCCATAACGGACAGGATGGTCTGTTCTATGAAACGTTCCGCATTGTACACGGGGGTGACAATGGAAACGAGTCCCTGCTGATAGTTCATTGCTTCCATATATTAATAAATAGGTGTAAGCCAGTTCTTGTAGGCTTGCAGTTGTCCTGTTGTCGCCTGGTGATAGATCTCGGAGAGCTTGTGCGTAATAGGACCGAATGTGCCATTGCCAATGGTGTAGCCGTCGATGTCAACAACATGTGTAATCTCCATAGCAGAGCCACAAAGAAACGCCTCGTCGCAGATATAAAGCTCAGTACGGTCTATGTCGCGTTCCACAGTTTTGATGCCAAGTACTTCCTGGGCAATGCGGATAATGGTGTCGCGAGTGATGCTTTCCAAAACGGAAGCAGTCACCGGTGGGGTGTATAGCACATTGTCACGTACCATAAAGAAACATGAGCCAGGCCCTTCGGCAACTTTTCCCTGATTGTTGAGAATCAATGCCGTATCATAACCGTTCTGAACGGCCTCCAAATACGCCATTCTGCTATTGATGTAGTTTGCACCCACCTTTGCACGAGGCGACAGGTTACGGTCACTGATACGCTCCCATGAACTGACCTGACAGCGCTGACCTTTCTTCTGTTCAATAGGAACAAAGGACTTGGCAATAGGGGCGATAAACATGTTGACAGGCTCACATGAATTCCATGTGCCTCCCAATCCGTCAACGAATACCGTTTGGCGAACGGCAATGTCTTCACGATAGTTGTTGGCCTTTACAATGTCTATCAGTCCTTGTTGGAAGTCGGCAGTAGAATAGTGACTTTTTATGCGCATTAACTTAATAGACTGCTGTAACCGTTTGTAGTGGTCATCCAATCGGAAGGCATATAGTTGCTGTTCTTGGTCAGACCAGTAACAACGTATTCCCTCGAAAACGTTCAGTCCAAATTGTGAGGTGGGGGAGAGTACATTGATGGTAGCTTGTCCTACAGGTATCATCTTTCCCCCAAGCCATATCAGTCGGTTGTTGTTGTCCATAAAAATTCTTTTTGTCTCTTAATCCTGCTGATGAGCCAGCTCTACGACCCTTTGTTGGGCTTGCTCTGCTGATAGCTCATCGCTGATGTTTGTATCTGTTTTGCTTTCGTAAATGTCAGTATGTTGAAAGACACCTGCCACTGTCTTGAAAACGATGTAGCCATCAAGCAGGATGCCCCATTTCTTATATAAATCAATATATCGATTGTCAAAGTCGGCCTTGACGTCCCATTCCAATTCGTTGCGTCCTTGACACTGGGCATAGCCTGTCAGCCCAGCTATAACCTCAAAGCGCTTTTTGAAGCGTTTGTTCAGGGTGGCATAATCTCCTAATTCATAGACTACACACGGACGTGGGCCGACAATGGACATGTCTCCCTTTATGATATTGATTAATTGAGGAAGCTCGTCCAGACTATGTTCTCTAAGGAAGTGTCCGCTGCGTGTTACTCTTGGGTCATTTTCATAGTTGAAAAGACCTGCTCCTGTCTTTTCTGCGTTTTGCACCATAGACCGGAACTTGAACATTTTGAACACACGCCCATTCTTTGTCAGTCTGTCTTGCTTGAAAATAACAGGGCCTTGAGAGTCAAACTTAATCCAGAGTGCACAAAGAATCATTACTGGAGAAAGTATGACAAGTGCCGTCAATGACAGTAGAATGTCAAAAAGACGCTTTAACACATTATTTAAAGCCATCCACAACTTCATCCTAGTCAAATTTGAATTGATAAGTATGGAAGAGGTCGTCAAAAACCTCTTTCCTTTTCACAACACGAATCTGGCCGTTGCAGAGTTCTACAATGGGAAAATTAGGAAGGATGAAAGGGGGCTTCAGTACAACGGAATAGGATCCGACATTATCGAAAACGACTAAATCACCAACAGATAGCGGACCGTCGTAACCACAATACAGATAATCGCTTTCAATACAAGTAAATCCGGCGAAATCAAGATTCTTGTATTCGGTTCTCTCTCCACAATGGTCACTATAGACCGTTATGGGAGGATTCTTCTTATTGAGCGTAGGGTTGATGTTGTAGACACTGCCCAGCAAAGTGGCAATAGCTTTGCCACGAATGTCCTTTATGCTGACAACAGGGGCTACAAACTTCATGGCATCACCAACTAAGGCACTGCCTGGCTCTATGAACAATTTGGGGCGATAGTCCTTGTTTGTGAAATGCTTCGCTATGAAGCCAGCTGCTTCTCTAGCGTATTCTTCGTATGTCGGAATAGTGGTGTTGAACTGTGCCTTGAGCGAGTCCTTCATCTTTCCGAACATGCCGCCTCCTAAGTCAATATGATCGGGAATCTCAGGGCAAGTATCTTCTATCAGTTTGCAAATACCTTCAGCTCTGGGTTCCCAAGTGTTCAAGGCCCTGGAGGCAAAATGGCATTGAATGCCAGCAATTTCAATGTTTGGCGTACGTTGCAACTGTTCCAGCATCTCGCGGAAACTTGGCTTTGTAACGTCAAAACCAAATCTGGATGTCACACCGTCATTGATCTTGAAGTTGCAGCGAATGCCGATATGGATAATTTGCTCGGGGTGCTCGTTGGCCAGTTGCAGTATGAGTGGCAACTCTGTGTAGTCGTCCATATTGACAATGCCACCGCCAAGAATAATTTCCTTGACGGCTTCTGCTTTCTTGTATGGACCATTAAAGTGTACTTTCTCTGTCGGAATACTCAATCGCTTGGTGATTTCGTATTCCATGTCAGAAACCACCTCTGCATAGCCGCCAAGTTCGTCGACTAATTTACAAAGACGGGGCGTGTAGTTGGTTTTATACGAATAGGCAATATAGGTTTCGGAATAATAGAAACGAAAGGCTTGTAACAGTTCTTGGAAGTTTTTTCTAAACTGTTCGGTGTCAAGAAGATAATATGATCCTCTCTGCTCATGTTCGATATGCCTTAATATTTCTATGTCCAGCTCCATGATGACTATCTGTTAACTATTGTGTTGACCTTCTCAATAACTTCTTGATGGTTAGCTTCGAAAAAATCTTTAGACTGACGGGAGAGGAAATCTTCATAATCTCTAATTTCCTTTACACCCTGATGAAAAACCGCTTCTATTTCATCCAAATCTGTGATGATAGATGTGTCGCAAAAACTGCGTGAGAGAATGGCCATATTGGAATGTAGACGATAGTGCTCTGTCAGGATGTTCTTACCTGAAATCATTCCTTTGTTCAAACTTGCGATGCCACCAAAGCCACAGAACTTGTTACAGGCTTTCATCTTGCTCATAATTTCGTCGACTTTTCCTTGTGCCAGCAGTTCGAACATGAATTTCATATGATATTGGAGGTGCAAATCGTTAAGGCCGATAAGTATTTCGTCGATTCCGTCTAACTTCAGCACGTCATCGAGTGCCTTTTCTGCACCAATCGTTTCAAGCAACAGCATCACGCGTGCTCTTCCACCAATGTAGTCTCTGAACCGTTTGGCATCATCAATTGACGTCCACATAGGAAGCATCACAATGTCTGCTCCACGACTGATAATCTCATCAATTTCCTCCTTGCTATTCTCGTACAACGCATTAGAGCGTACCAATAGTTCAGAGGTTGATAAGATGTTTTTTATCTTATCAATATCATCCAAGTGATGATGTGACTTTACTGAATTCAGATGCCTCTGTCGATCCTCTTTTCCACGGACTTCTAAATCGATAAATATGCGGTCTACATCGTTTCTTTCTGCAATCTGAGCTATATGTGGCTCATTTGCGATATACATCAATTTAATTGCCATTCGTTTTCTTTTAATAGATAACGTAATAGAATACGTTTTATTGCTGCCGAGATATGGTTTTTTATTCTATTATTTCAATTCGGACTGCAAAGGTACAATTTTTTTTTCAAAACAAAGCATTTTCCCCTGATTTTATATATAAATACTCGCTGATTCGTTCGCAGGCATGTCCGTCGCCATAGGGATTAATGGCCTGGCTCATAGACTGATAGCTGACAGGGTCCTCTATAAGAAGAGAAACTGAATTGACGATCTGATGATAGTCTGTTCCGACCAGTTTCACAGTTCCTGCTGTCACTGCCTCTGGGCGTTCTGTTGTATCTCTCATCACAAGTACGGGTTTACCAAGTCCTGGTGCCTCCTCTTGAATGCCACCACTGTCGGTTAATACAATAAATGATTTTTCCATGAGATAAATGAACTCCAAATATTGCAGTGGCTCGATAAAGAACATATTATGGAGATTGTCCAACTTCTCGCCGAATACCTCGTGGATGGGTTTGCGCACGTTAGGATTCAGATGCATGGGATATACAAAGTCCACGTCAGGATACTTTTGGGTGAGGTCTTTGATGGCTGTACACATCTGAATGAAACCATTGCCGAAATTCTCCCTGCGGTGGCCTGTAATCAGCACCAGCCTGCGTCCATTGTCTAATCGGCTCGTGTCGTAGCCTGCTCGCAGCAAAATAACTTTCTGCTCGTCAGCCAGGGTGGTATCCGTTTTCAGCCTGTTGACTACCATGTGCAGGGCGTCAATTACCGTGTTGCCTGTGACGGTGATTTTGTCTTTGTCGACGTTCTCTTTCAGAAGATTGTCGCGACTTAGTGGCGTGGGCGAGAAGTGGTAGGATGCGATGCGTCCAGTCAGTTGCCTGTTCATCTCTTCCGGCCACGGACTATAGATGTTGTGAGTTCTCAATCCTGCCTCCACATGACCGACAGGAATTTGCTGATAGAAAGCCGCTAAAGCTGCTGCTGTAGAGGTCGTTGTATCGCCATGAACTAAGACGACGTCAGGGTTAACCTGTTTCAACACGTCTTTCATACCCAACAGCACGCGCGATGTGATGTCGTATAAATCCTGTCCTTGCTTCATGATGTTAAGATCATAATCAGGTTTGATGCTGAAGATGTCCAAAACCTGATCAAGCATCTCGCGATGCTGTCCTGTCACACAGACGATAGCCTTAAAGCATTCAGGGTGTTTTTTTAATGACAATACAAGAGGAGCCATCTTGATGGCTTCTGGACGAGTACCAAAAACGATGAGTATTTTTTTCATTGTCGGATATTTTTTTATTGGGTTATTTGACTCACGTAGGTTTCGTCGTCGAGTGCTAACTCTGGATCTATGGTAGTTAAGGCAGAAATTTTTTCTGCATAGTCTGACTTGATCTGACGAACTAAATTACAGACGTTAGCCTCCGAATAGGCATCGGCATCATATCCGATGCCGAGCTTCTTGACTTTTGAAGCGAGAAATGTACCGGAACTGACGATGATGGGCCGACGGAAGAAGATGGTCTCATAGAGTTTGTTAGGCTCAGCATACTTGACATTCATATCTAAATCGTAGGTAGATATGATAACGTCAATATTGTTGTAAATGCCAGGTAGGTCGACAGGACTTTTGAAGGGTCCGTGATAAATGATGTTGTCACGATGAGGCAATGACTGCTCTGTAATGGTAGGATCTATATTCCCATAGAAATGGAACTCGTGGCTTGGGAAGTTCCTGCTGATAATTTCGGCCATACTGAGTAGCGCTTTATAGCGAACGCTACCAACAAAGGCAAATCGCAGGTGTGAGAAATCAGGAACGTGCATTTCCTCATTAAGTTGATATCCTCGGATGGAAGAATTCAACTTGTTGGGAACCAATACGATGTTTTTGGGACAATTGGTCATGGACTTATAGTGATATTCAATAAATCCTTCGGAAGTCATTACAGTTTTGAAAGATTTACGAATGATACGCTTGTCGAACCGTTCCAATATACTTCTTAGCCATGAATAACTGATGTAGCTGTGTACAAGATCGCATTCTTCATAAATGTATGAATGATTAGGATTCAGTAGTGTTGCGAACAGTGCCACGTCAAATCCTTGGTAGTACCAAACGACAGGTTGACCAGCTTCACGCTTGAATAGTTTTCTCAGTCCATTCAAATAAATGCTGATACGCTTTATGTAGGGCATGTCATTTGTGAACTGGCCGATGACTTCAGTGTCAGCGTATTTGGATTGTTCTTGACGAAGAAATCCAAACATCCGAACCTCATGTCCTTGACGTTTGAAGTCTGACGCACGTTTATTAGGGTGTGCGTCATTGACCGAGTTCATAACAAAATATATCTTCATATATATTCTCCTCTTTTAGTGTAAAGCCTTATGAATGGCATTTAAGAAACCGTGACCATATTCTAAGTCGGGCTCCACGTAATTGCCTTCTCCCCACTCGTTCCACGACTTAAGGAATATGAGGCGATGCTCTTCTTGCTTGTCGGCAATAATGTGAAGGGCCATTTCAATATGTTTGCGAAAATTTTCTGGAGTGGCATTAACATATACTCCATCGTAACTGCCTGCTCTTGGACTGCGATCCCATTGGGGCATAATGGTAGGGTAGACGTTTTCCCATCTGTCTTCAGGAGCAAAAAAGTGCTCAACGACCTTGGGGTAATCAAGGGTTAAAGTGGGTAAGAACGAAAGGTTTTCGTATAATAGCCGTATCAAGTTCCTTTTGTATTTACCTTGGGAAATCATCTCTGCACGGGCTTTGCCAAAAGAATTAATGGCATCAAAGCCTAAGGCAAGGATGTTGTTGTAGACATCAGCGCTACTTTCTGTATTGGGCATGATGCGCTCTAAGGTGTTGTCCTCTTTACGCCGGATAGTACTGGTGCTGCTAATCATAGCAACAAAATGTATGCCGGGAAGGCCGTTCTGTTCAGCTAACTGACGCCATAGCTCAATAAAATGAGGTACGTCGGCAAAATTGTAGGGGTCATAAATGGCGAAGAGTGGTTTGCCATCAACAGTAATATATCGATGGTCACGGAATGCAGGTAAAACATAATTGAAGTGACGTATATAGTCTTCGTCACCAGGATACTCCTGTTTGGCAATCATCTGAGTACCCCCGTCTTTTTGCCAGGTCTTGTTGCTCCAATCGTGATTGGCCCAGCACAGGCAGAAAGGATAGTCAGGCTTACCGCTATTTAGAACCTCTTGGAAGGGACGCTCCAATAACATTTTCCCATTACCAAACCAGTAGTGGTAATAGCAAAACCCTTCTAATCCTGCTTCTTGAGCCATCTCCGCCTGCCGTTCTCTTGTTTCTGGCAGACGCAAATCATAGAATCCCAAATCTGCCGGTATTCGTGGTTGGTAATGACCACGAAATAGGGGTCTCGCTTTGGCAACGTTCGTCCATTCGGTGAAACCAGGTCCCCATACCTTGTCATTCTCTGGAATGGGGTGGAACTGGGGGAGATATAGTCCTATTACTCTTGCTTTCATTTTACTGTCGTGAAAAATTACGATTTGTATATTTCTTTGACTAGAAGGTTTAAGTCTTTTGCTTGACGTTGAAGTAATAATTCGTATTGATGAGTCAATTCCGTGCAGTATTTGTTCCGATTGTTGATGACAGCCAATATTGCACGATATAGGTCAGCAGGATAAAAAGGAGAAAAACAAATACCAGAGTTTCCATAAATCTCGGGGATACTTGTAACATTAGAAGCAATAGTAGGTGTTCCATATTTCATAGCTTCTATGGGAGGATAGCCAAATCCTTCGAAGAATGAAGCAAAGATTAGGGCATAAGCATATCTGTATGTCTGTTCCAAGTCTGAATCGGACAATAATGGTATGTCAATGTGCCGTTCGTGTTCTGTAACCCCGTATTTTAATGTGATAATATAGAAGTCGGTATATTTGTCGAGAATTTTATAAATAACATTTAAAACGTTTTTTGCATTTTTGTATCGCCTATTTGCTGCCAGCATGAGAAAGAATTTCTTATTTTGACTAATAAGTGTGTTTAGGGTTCTGTTTTCGATGGTTGGCAGTATTTGGGGACTCTTTGTTGGTGAATAGCAGACCCTTACTTTCCCTTGGAGTTGGGGAAAATAGTATTCTAGTGCATATTTGGAATACGTAGAGACTGTGTATGGTATAGTGTTCGGAGCAGCATAAAGCGGCATGATATGGCTGTAAATGGCATCTGCTTGACGTTTCCAACGTCCTGAAAATAAGTTGATGAGTCGCTTAATATGTTCCCATTTCGACTCTATGCGTCGGTCGTATAGCATGACGTCTGCTTTGATGTCACAACGTTCTATTTCTGATATGTCGTGAATAAACATAATTGTCTTACACGTTATGCCTTCCAGTCTGTAATTTGTGTAAAATTGACCAATAGCAATAAAAAAGGTATCTATTTTATTCTTGGAGACTATTGCTTCTAGTGTTTCTTTCGACAAGTCATGCAGATTAATATGGTGATTCTTGGCTATTCTTCCGATTTTGTAAAGTGCACCCTCACCAATAGTTGAATCCCAAACCCCATAAAGTGTGTCTGAAGTTGTCTTCTTTGAGAAAACTTCCTCACAGACGCGCATGGTAAAACTGGCGGCACCACCAATGCCCCCGTTTAATTGAAGCGGTAAAAAATCTAAAAGAATATTCATATCTATAACCAATTTGGGGCAATTCGTTTTTCTTTTTTTCGTGAACGAATGATGGCAGGTAAATGTGTAATGAGCCAAAGTATTTCTAAGAAGTATGTCCCTGGAATATATTGCCGTTTAGGAAGCTCATGTACATAATTACGGAATAGTTGTCTTATTATTTCTGCTGTTCTTCTGAATATGTTGCGATTGATGTCGCACGCAATTAGCAATAGGTCACGATGTAAACGTCGACGGTTAAAAGCGTTAACGTTGCCAACAATTTGCCGGTCATGATACATTTGAGCCTTAGGAACAAGCAAGACTTTTTTCTGATGATATAGCAGACGGTGATAGTAGTTGTTGTCTTCGCTGTAATGAAAAAATAGAGGATTAAAACCACCTATCTGCTGTATCAAACTTAATGGCATAAGCCAGCATGCAGCACATATCTCTGCACTATCGTAACAATCAGCTAAAGTATGATTGATAAGCAAGTCATCGAGCATGAGGTTGGTAGATAGCTGTAGAGAAATGCGAAACAAATGGTCAATTCGTGTCCCGTCACCATTTAGGTGAAGTGGTGAAAGCAGTGATTGCCCATCGCTGACATCCAACATCCGTTGTATTGCATCAGTTGCAAGTGCAGCATCTTGATTTAGTAGTAGCACATAGTCTGCATTGTGCTCCAAAGCATATTTTATACCAAGATTGTTGGCTTGTCCGAATCCGAGGTTTTTTTCTTGTGGCAACCATATTGAGTCGGGATAGTGTGTTGGTATATGATCGCGTGTGCCATCTGCAGATCCATTGTCGATTATTACAGGTATTACGGGAACTGTACTATCTGACAGACTCTTTAGACATCGGTCTATCCAACCTCTATGCATAGCATTGTAAGTTACAATGATTGAGTATATTTTCATATTCTGAACTTGTACTTAAAAAGGATGTGGAGTGTAAATATCAGAAAAAGAGCAAATGTTGCATAATGATGAACAAAAGGCCATGCAAATATTCCTCGTGTAAAAAAAGCTATTAGAGTTACAATAAAGAAAGTACGATGAAAATATAACTCTTGCCAATTATATCTGATAAGTTGCGTAATGAAACATAGTGTAATAAAAAACACAAGATACCCGAACCATCCAAGGTCAAGAAATAATTCACCGCCAAAGGTGTCGAAAACATTTGCTTGTATATTTATTTTAGCATGGATGTTATCGTAATGCTGTATTAAATCGAAATTTTGATGATTTACTATTTTGTTTGTCAGAGGAAGAATACGGCCAATTTGCAACGGGGCGTCACCCCCTTCGTTAAACACGGCGCAGAAATTATTGACATGTTGCCCCGCATATGCATATAGAGATATAAGTGGGCTTACTTTATTACCTTTTCCAGAATCATCTCCAAAACGAGAAATTGTTATAATCATCATTTGTAGAATGATGACAGTTCCAATAATAGCAGATGCTATAGATATGCCTCTTTTAAGACGCGATGAAAGATATTGATAGAAGAATCCAAAAAGGAGGAAAAAGTCGAAAATCCAATAAATCAGGGCGGCACGTCCTGCTACAATAATTGATAGAATCGCTTGTACGATGGAGGCTGCCAATAAACCTGCCCGAACAATAATGGGGCTATCGGTAAACGTTTTCAAATAAAACCAGAAAAACAAAGCCATTGTGGGGAATGGTATAGAAACCATTATTTGAGGAATGAACATAAGATAATTACTTTCTACATTCCCTCCCATAGAGCGCAATTTGTCATTCTGCCTGTATACATCAACCATGTCCATAATCAATGCTTCACGAATAGCTGAAAGGCTTGTCAAAATCATTGTTATTGACGAAATGATAAGAATTGCGAAAAGCAGGTATAGCATGAGTGATTTATGTGGCTCATGCTTTTTGATTTTAATTGATGAAATAAAATGTAGTGGTAGCAAGACTATGGTCCACTGAAGACAATACAGGAGAATTGTTGGTAGAGTTACAGAATATTCATTAATACCATAGTCGCCATACACATCATAGAAGTCAATAATAATAGAGAAAATTGATACGACAACCAATAATAGAGTTGCTGCAATGTCAAGATTTAAACATCTATGCTTCATATAGAAATATGTAGCAAGCAAAATAAAATATATGAGCGGTATGAATAGCATATAACCTTTTTATCTTAGATTTGACTTTATGTGTTTCAAATCCTTCCATCCCCAAAGAAGAGCCTTGGTCTGACGAGTAAACAGATGGCGGTAGGCAGGAATGAAAGCATCGGCCAGATAGCCTGCAGCCAGATTGCTGGCTATGGCTACGAAAGCGGCAGCCAGAATGCCATAGCGGGGAAGAAGTAAATAGTTGAGCAAGATGCAGACAAGACAGCCGAAACCATCGCGGAAGATAGCATAGCGCTGTAATCCTTCTGTCACGAGCATAGCTCCTGCTGTGTTTGACAATGCCACGCTGGCAGCCTTAAACGACATTACCTGTAAGATTGCTACAGCAGGCAGGTAAACGGAACCGAAAGTCAGCATGATAATCCAATAAGCCAATACAGAGGTCGCAGCTGCCGCTATGATAGACAGCCATAAAGAGATGTTCATGAACTGCTGTGCTTTGGCTATGTACTCTTGTTGGCTTTTTTCGCGAATGGAAACCAATACAGGAGTAATGGTCTGAGCAAGTATCATGGGAATGTATATCAACACTTCCACAAAGCGTGATGCCACTGAGAAAAACCCCACCGACTCTTTATCAATAATCTGTCCAATCATGACTTGATCTATTCTCTGGTAGATGATGACTGCCGCATTCGTTAACATGAGTGGAAAGGACTCCTTAATGAGAAATGTTGCATAATGACGGTCAAAATTCCAGTCTCCAATAGGACCTATTCTCCGTTTATAGGCAATGAGATATGCAATCGCTATAAAAACGGCATCCAACATGTAGGCTGTTAGGAACCATGTAAGAGATGCACCAGCCAGAAGTAGTAACACTTTGACAAAAATGCTTACCAACGTGCTGATAATCTCTGCCTTGACAACGAACTCATTTTGTACTATTGCGGTAAAGTAGTTGCGAGAAACAGTCATGGTGTTAGCCACGATAGTCAGCGAATAGATGGCTGTCAGCAGGGTCGTATAAAAATCAGCCTCCATTCCTAAGGATGTCATGATAACGAGGACTATGAAACAGAGCCCGAAAATCATCTTGATACCGAAAGCTGTTCCTATAATCTTTTGAAAAGGTATTTCCTTTCGTGCTTCTTCTCGTATTTCGATAGCGTCAAGGCCAAAAAGGGCAAATGTTTGGAAGAGAAAGACGTAGCTGATGACATAGTTCATGAGCCCATAGTCCTTAGGCCCTAGATAACGTGCAACAATAATGCCAACCAGTAAACCACTAATCAGATTAACAATCTTGCCAACAACTGCCCAAAACAAATTCTGCACAATGGTTTCTTTTGTTTTGGATAGATGAAAGTGATTAGTGATGCTACTTAAGAATCTCATGCTTAGTCCTAAAAACTAAAATGTAAGTCTTTCCTAACAATATAAAATGCTGTTCCAAGGAATGCTAAAACAAGCATTCCTATCACAAAAATCATTCGTTTGGGACCTGCAGGCTTAACGGCGACTTCTGCACCTTTGATGACGGTGAAGGCGGGAGTACGCTCCTGCACTTTGGCCTTGGCGGTCTGAAGTTGAGTATTCAGTGTGGTGTAGGTGTTATACTTCAACTGCATGTCGTTCTCCAAGTCCATGATACGCAACTCCATACTCTTTAACGAGATGTCCATATTGGCATCGGAAGTACTGCCAAGTTGGCGACGCACCTTCTCGTAATCGATCTTGGCATCTGCCGCCAGCTTCTTGTAGTATTCGTAGTCTATGCGTGCCTTATTGGTGCGGTAGTCGGTAATGAACCCTTGCAATTGGCTTTTAATAGAATCGGCAAGCGTCTTACAAATCAGTGCATCTTGTGCTTTGGTGGTGATGGTTATGACGCCAGTCTTTTTGTCTGTGCTGATTTTGACGTTGTCGCGGATGGCTTTTGCCACATCATCATCGTCTTTTGACAAATAGTATGGGTCGAACTTACTGTTGCCGCTTGCTTTTTTCTTGTCCTTGGCTTTGGGAATCAAACTCTTTACCCAACGCATAGGAGCACCAATCCACGACATCTTTTGGTACTTCTTCAGATAGTCGTAATACGTAGCATCAATCTCACCTTCTTGGTCTTGGACGCGGATGTTGAATAAGCCACTGACAAAGCCGTTGTCTTCCATCAGGTCGGGGTAGAGCAGAGGATTGATAGCATCTGTGGTCTGCATGTCGCTTAGGTCAATACCAAAACTTGATACAATAGAACCGAGCGCTCCACTACCAGGGCTGCTTTCCATTTCTGGAGCAAGTTTTATTTCAGAGGAATAGTAGCGCGGTTGACTGAATATATAGATACATGATAATACTAAGGTGATAGGTAGCGTCTTATAGAATAACCGACGGCCGTTCCATATCTTTTTAGCTACCAGTCGCAGGTCGATGACTGCAGGTTGTGTTTCCTTCTTATTTTCCATATTTCTTTCTTTACTTCGACAGGTTGGCAATAGTGGCTACCATCGTGGCTAACGAGGCGGCGGTGCTACCAATGGCCAGGTACTCAGCGGTGGTCATCTTACGAGCCATTGACTTTTGGGGAACGACAATTTCGCAGCCTGGGCGAATCTTGGCGCCGTCGGTAACTTTAGCCACAGTACCGTTCATATAAATGACGTAGGTCTGGTTCTTTTTCGCATAGCGGTTGAAGCCACCGGCCTGCTTGATATAGTAGTTGGCTTTCTTGCCCTCGTTGAAGGCTACGGAGTTGGGATACATCACCTCGCCATTGATCTTCACCGTACCATTGTACTTCGGAATGATGATGCGGTCGCCCTCGCGAAGCACGATATCTTCGTCGCAGCCAGGGTTCGCCAGGGCTTTGTCGAGCTCAATACCGACGGGGTAGGTGTCAGGAATCTGTGTGACCTCTTCAATGCGGTTGAACTGAGCCATCTCACTGGTGGAGCGGTTGTTGTTGAGGGCCATCTCCTGCAGGATGCGTTCGCGCTCCTCCTTACGCATCTTGGCAATCTCCTCCAGTCGGATACGTTCGTACTCGTTGACTCTGCGCTCCAGACGGGCACCCTCGATGAATGCCAGGTCGGTGGCTCCACCTGCTTTGCGGAACACGTCGCTAAGGCGCTCGTTCTTCTTCGACAGCGTATATTCGCCGGCAAACATCACTTCGCCCTCGATGCTGACGTTCTGCTGCTCGGTATATCCGGGGCTCTTACGAACATATACTTCGTCGAAAGGCATGAGCTTAAAGCCTGGTGTGCCGTCAATGATGAAGCCGTCTTTCAGCGAGAACTGGAACGTCTGAGACAGTAGTGAGTCTGTTGTCAGTGCATAGGGATTGATGATGCGTCGCGCTACCATCACGTTATGCATAGATGCCGACTCCTTCAGTCCTCCGGCCTGTAGCACGAAGTCTTCCAATGTCTCGTTGTCGGCATACTTATAGATGCCCGGATACTGCACCTCACCATGAATGGTGATGGTCTGCTGCTCCTGTGCATCCATACGGGTAGGTATAAACAGGACGTCCTCGTTCTTCAGAGGAATGTCGGCCACGGTGCCGTCAAGAATGCCCTGTAAGTCTACCGATACGACCTCTAAGGTGCGGTCGGCCTTCATGCGGTGGATGATGGCACGTTTGGTGAAGGCTTCTTCAGTGATGCCTTCGGCCTGTTCCAACAGACTCTTGACACTGTAAGTGCTTTCGCCGATTTGATACATGCCCGGGCGGAAGACGGCCCCCTTGATTTCAACCATATTCGAATAGCGGGGTAGGATAGAGTCGACGCTTACCGAGTCGTGGTCGGCCAAGCGGAACGAGCTCATATCGAACTCGTTGACATTGTGGACAGAGTACTGTGTGCCCGACTTGCGAACCACGCGTACCGACTTGCGGTAGGCATCACCCGTGAATCCGCCGGCATAGCCAATCAGTGTACCCACGCTCTCGCTCTTCTTCATCTCGTAGTACATCGGGCGCTTTACCTTACCCGAAACATTGACCAGGCAGTCGTAGGGACCAACGACAATCACGTCGTTGTCGCCCAGTCGTACGTTGCCACTGAGCTTACCGTTCAGGATATAGTCGTAGACGTCGACGGTGCTGACCAGTCGGTTCTTGCGATATACCTTGATGTTACGCAGCGTACCGATTTCGCTGGGACCTCCTGCCATATAGAGGGCATGGAACACAGAAGCAAATGCCGACAGCGTATAGGTACCGGGGGCTTTTACCTCGCCCATCACGTTGACCACGATGGTACGTGTCTGACCTACCGACAGGCGAATCTTACTGCTGCTGTAGCGGGCACCCAACTGAGAACGGATGCGGCTGTTGGCCTGTGCGACAGTCATGCCTGCCACTTGGATAGGGCCAAAGCCTTCGACGACCACGAAGCCGTCGGGCGATACAGTAGCCTCGACAGTCTTTTGTGAAGCACCATAGATGTCAATAAAAACAGCATCGCCAGCGCCCAGCACGTAGTTGTCGGGTGTGGCAATGTTCATATTCGGCTCGAACGACAGTTCTTCCTTGTTGAAGATGTCGCGTCCGAAAACCTTCTTACTGCTTTCCTGCTTCTTTTTCAGGTAGTTGCGGATGACCTGCTGGTCGTAGATGTCCAGCGAGTCGGGCATGAAGTCGTCCAACTCCTGCTTGACGCCTTGCTCGTCCTTCGTCTGGTAGCGTTGGTTCAGCAGTCCCTGCTGTGAGCGCTGCGTGGCCAGTCGTTCGTCCTTCAGTTTTTCGGTAGCATTGTTGCTGCCGTTGTTGCGACGCAGGCGAGCATCCACCTGTTCTTCGTCGCTGCCTTTACTGACGGTACCCAGACCTTGGTTTTTCTCCATGCGCTCATATTTCTGTCGCACGCGGCGAATCTGGTCAACAGTGACACCGCGCTGTACCAGTTGGGTGACAATCTGTTGCTGGGATTTGCCAGCCTTGTGCTCTTTAGTGATATACTTGATGACTTGATCGTCACTCATGCTGCTCTGTGCACTGACGCCACCGATGGTCGCTATCAGCAGGCAGAGGGTTAGAAAGGTTTTCTTCATATCTTTAGTTAGAATCTTATACATATTTATTAAATAACTGCGATACCGCAAAATTATTGCAAAGGTACACAAATATTTGCTAATGGCAAAGAAATCTGCGTTTTTCTTTGGTGGTTTTGCCGAAAACCCCTATCTTTGCAGATTGTAACGCTACATCTTAATGGGGTTGACTGGATTTGACAGCAAGCCGAGATGGTACGTAAGCATGCGGAGTGACGGCTGTGGACTCCATAATCACGTCGGTCAGAAAATTAATTGGCGAAAACAATTACGCTCTCGCTGCCTAATCGAAGCATAGTAGATTACTGGCTTTATCGTCTTACAAGGTAGGACGACGAGACATCGCTCCGAGGATGTTGTTCCGAATCCAAAGATCAAGCGGTGCAGGTTAAATCGGAAATAGTCGCGTGGGCGCCTCGACTGTGTGATGAAATCTTTAGAGGATAAGGCTGTGATTGGTGGCTTGGGTCTTGTCACAGCCCGACAATGAAGGCCAAGATAAGCATGTAGAAAGCGTATGGTTTCCTTGTTTGGACGAGGGTTCGACTCCCTCCAGCTCCACAATATTAGAGGTAAGAGGTCTCCCTCTTACCTCTTTTTACTTACCTCTGAAAATTCTTAACCAGCTCTTCCATCAGTGCTCCTACGTGTCCAGGCACCACGACGTGGTGGTTGCCGATGGGTTCTGTCAGGAAGTAACGTGCTTGCTGAGGATTGTTGAGCCGTATGATGGTTTGTGTGCGACAGAGGTCTGGTTTCCCTTCGCAACGTAGCAGTTCGCCTTCGGCAATGAAGTGGCGTCGCAGGTCACCCGACACTTTGAAGATGGTCACTGGCCCGGGTTTGATATATCCGCGAATGGCTACGCCAATGCCCGACTCGAAGTGGGTGTCCAGCTCGTAGCGTTCCACCATGTTCAGCGGTATCGTACAGTGTGCCAGCAGTATCTCGCCCGTTTCAGGGTTGATGTGTGCGGGATTGGCCTGGAAGCCCGACAGCCCTGTCAGTGCCTGTGTCAGCGTCATGGTCAGCAGGGTAGGGATGTCGCCCTCACAACCAGCCACGATACCCTCGCTGTTCAGCTGCGCCAGCGCCATGCATCCTGTGTTGTGTACAGCCGTCAGCAGGTCGAAGCAGCGTAGCGTCAGTCCCTGCAGCTGGTGCCGCTCGGCGAGCGTTTTCAGGGCATGGTATATCTGTTGCGCTCCGGGCAGTGCCTCGCGGATGTGTTGCTCTTGACCTTCTGCCTGCACTTCTTCCAGCGGTATCTGGCGGATGTCGTCCAGCAGTTCCTTCATGGGAATGTCTGTCAGCTCTATGCCTGCCGTCCGCTTGACGACGTGGTAGTCGGCCGTGCTCGATATGAGCCAGTCAGACGGTTTGCCGACGACGCCCAGCTTGCAATCTTTCAGTTTCTGCAGGGCTTCGTTGACGCATAGCAGGGTGTTGATGCGCTGGCTGATGTGTGCTGCCTCGCCATGTATCACCTCACCGCTGATGCCCTGTTGGCGCAGGTACGACAATATCTCCAACGAGGCTGCCAGCGAATTGCTCTTCCCTGATGTCAGCAGATAGAACGTGGTGCCAGCCGTTTTCTTTAGCAGCACTGGCAGCAGTCGCAGGAATATAGACTCGGCTCCTCCTGTGCGTACATATATAATATCTAATGGGTGACTGCCGTAGTCGCTGTAGTCGTTGTCGCGGAAGTCGTAGCTGATGTTGAGACTCCCCAGAAACTCCTGTGTAGCAGCGCTGACGGCTTGTGTGTCGTGCAGTTCCGACGTCAGCGTATAGATGGCGATGTTGTTCATAGTGTTTAGTGTTTTAGATTTGTCTGGGTGCAAATATAGCATAAAACTGGGAGAATTGCAAAAAAATACGCTTATTATTTGGAGATAACGTCGAAAATATCTATCTTTGCTTGTTGAAACTAACTTAAATCTATATGCTTATGAAGACAAAACTACTATTATCCTTTGTTCTCTCGCTGGTAATGGGCGGAGTATGGGCGCAAGGGCCCAACGGCTCGGGCGAGTACTACAAGGCTGCCGACGGCAAGTGTGGTGCAGAGCTGAAGACGGCGCTGTTTAATATTATAAAACTTCCTAATACAGCACCTATATCTTATGGTGATTTGTATGATGCATACAAGAAGACGGATACAAGACCCGACGGCTATGTCCGCGACTGGTATTCCGTTGAGACAAAATATGTTCACGGCGTAGACAATTCAGGTGGCTATAAAAAAGAAGGCGATATGTATAACCGTGAGCATTCTGTTCCTCAAAGCTGGTTTAATGAAAATGCTCCGATGAAGAGTGATATCGTTCATGTCGTTCCTACTGATGGCTGGGTAAATAATAAGCGTTCCAATTATCCTTTTGGCGAGGTGAGTAGTGCAACCTACAAATCGGGTATCTCTAATGAGATGAAAGCAAAGGGATATTGTAAACTGGGGTCTTCCAAGACAGCGGGCTACAACGGCACAGTCTTTGAACCTAATGATGAGATCAAGGGTGATTTTGCCCGTATCTACTTCTATATGGCTGTATGCTATATGGACAAGATTAAGAATTGGTCAGGTGGAATCTTTACTTCTTCAGGACTGGTTCAATGGACACAAAATATGATGATGGACTGGTCGCAGCGAGACCCTGTCGACAATGTAGAGACCAATCGCAATAATGCCGTCAAAGAGACGCAGGGCAACCGTAATCCTTTTGTCGACTATCCGGGCTTGGAAGACTATATCTGGGGCGACAAGCAGGATGTGCCGTTCAGCTACGACAGCTATAAGCCTGGTGAGGCTGCAGCTGTGGCCAAGCCTGTGTTCTCGCCCGAGGCTGGCACGTATTATGAGAGCAAAGACGTGACCATCACGTGCAAGACCGCAGGTGCTAAGATCTACTACACCATCAATGGTGGCGACCCCTCTGAGCAGAGCACGCTCTACGAAGCACCGATTACGCTCGACCAACTGGGCACCTACGAGATCAAGGCTATTGCCATCAATGGTGATGACCGCAGCGCACTGGCTTCTGCCACATACGTCATTGCCGAGAAGCCTGACACACCCGATCCAGATCAGCCTGGTGGTGATCCTTCTAACTGCGAGATAGCACTGAATAGTACGGTCTTTGGTGTAGCAGATGGAACAAATTCTGGTACTGATGAAATGGAGGCCACCCTGTGCGGTATTACCATCAACTATGCTAAGGGAACAGGTAATCAACGCTTTGCCAAAGCCGATCATATCCGTCTGTATCCTGGCAACACGCTGACAGTCAGCGTTTCTCAAGGCACGCTGACTCAGATAGAGGTGATTCCTTTAACCACTTCGACCAAGGTGCTGATTGCCGACGTTGGCAATGTCAGTGGACTCATTTGGACGGGCAACCATCAGCAAGTCGTCTTTACCGTTAATGGTAGTAGTGGTAACATGCAAATCGCTAGTCTGAAGATTACCGTCAACGTTCCCTCTGATCCCTCAGGCATTGACGGCGTGCAGACCAAGTCGCTCGCTGGACAGCGCGTCATCTACGACCTCAGCGGACGCCGCGTCACCAATCCTTCGCGTGGCATCTATATCGTTGATGGCCGTATGGTTGTGATTCAGTGAGTGAAGAACTGGAATTGCATAAATAACCGTTAATTATTTATAATTAAGGGCGCAAAGTTTGGCATGTTGAAATATATTACCTAACTTTGCAGCCCTTTTCGCGTATAAAAACGACTTGTTTATTAGTTAAAACATGATGAAGAAAATTTTTGTAACCCTGTCACTCATGGTTGTAACCATGATGGTGATGGCTGTACCCGCCAAGCGTGGCGTCTGGAAGACGCTGCTGTTGGAGAACGGTACAGAGCTGCGCGCCCAGTTGGTGGGCGATGAACACGGACACTTCTGGCGTGCCACTGACGGCAAGGCCTATCTGATGGACGCCGAAGGCGTTGCTCGCGAGATTGACTCAAACACGATTGTGGCCAAGGCTAAGACCCGCCGCCAGCAGGTCAACACCCAGCGTGCTCAGCGACTGAAGAGTCGTCGTGTTGGTGCTGTTGGTAGCTACGAGGGCAAGAAAAAGGCTATCGTACTGTTGGTCAACTTCTCTGACAAGAAGTTTGCTACTGCCCACGATAATGCCCTTTTCAACCGTATTGCCAATGAGGAAGGCTATTCAGAGGGAAGCTTCCGTGGTTCTATGGCCGACTATTTCAAGGCCCAGAGCCGTGGTCTGTTCGAACTCGACTTCGACGTTGTCGGTCCGCTGACCGTTAGTCAGAAGCAGTCTTATTACGGTGGTAACGACAAGGATGGTAACGACAAGTATCCTGGACAGATGGTTTGCGAGGCCGTCACGCTGGCTAAGCAGCAGGTTTCCGACTGGAAACAGTACGACTGGGACAACGACGGCTATGTCGACCAGGTCTATGTGGTTTATGCCGGCCAGGGCGAGGCTGACGGAGGCTCCGATGATACTATCTGGCCCCATGCCTACGACCTCACCTCTGCTAAATCTTACGGTGATGGCTCAGGCCCTGTGACTGTAGGTACTAACCTAAAAGTCAACAGCTATGCCTGTGGCTCTGAACTCAATGGCTACAACAAAATTGAAGGTATCGGCGTCATGTGCCACGAGTATTCTCACTGTCTGGGCTATCCCGACTTCTACGATATTGACTATAGTGGTGGTCAGGGTATGGGTCCTTGGGACTTGATGGACAGCGGTTCCTACAATGACGACGGCTACCAGCCGGCAGGCTACACCAGCTACGAGCGTTGGATGGCCGGTTGGGTGACCCCTATCGAGCTCGACGCCGAGAGTGTAACGGTTGAGAATATGAAGTCGCTGCAGAACGACGGTGAGTGCTACATTATTTATAATAAAGGAAACCGCGACGAGTTCATGTTGCTCGAGAACCGCCAGCTTGAAGGTTGGGACAAGTCGCTGCCCTCTGCCGGATTGCTCATCCTGCACTGCGACTATAACCAGAGCGTCTGGGAAGCCAACGGCCCCAACGACGATCCGAACCATCAGCGTATGACGGTGGTTCCTGCCGACGGTAAGTACACGCGAAAGTACAACTATACTTATCAGCAGTACTATTACGAGGAAGCCGACATTGCCAAAGACCCGTTCCCACAGGGTACCGCCAAGGCTTTCAACAAAGATTTCAAGACCTCCGACAATATTGCCAAGCGTGCTGCCCAGTTCTTTACCAAGAACACCAATGGCACCTATTGGATTGACGGCTCTATCGAGCAGATTACGCAGAATAGCAACAAGACCGTCTCGTTCAACTACGTGGCTGCTGGTAGCAGCAGTGTTGAGCCTGGTGGTGACGAGCCTGGTGGCGACGATCCCGTCGTAAATCCTGACGGCGCACTGTTCTACGAGTCGTTCGACAACTGTACCGGCTCAGGCGGTAACGACGACAAGTGGGGTTCGACTGTTGCCAATGGCGCTTTCCGTGCTGACAATGACGACTGGGAAGCAGTAGCTTCCTATGGCGGTAAAAAGTGTGCTCGCTTTGGCTCTTCTCGAAAGAGCGGTGAGGCAAAGACGCCCGTTATTAACTTACCCAGCGAGGCTGTGCTCACCTTCAAGGCCGCAGCCTGGGGCAGTGACGGCAAGACACTGAAACTCTCTGCCGAGGGTGCTACCGTCGTGTTCTCGCCCGCACAGGTGACGATGGAGAGTAGCGAGTGGACCACCTTCACCGTGAAGACCACTGGTAAGGGTTCTGCACGCATCGTCTTCACGCCTTCCAAGCGCTTCTTCCTCGACGAGGTGACCATTACCGATCCTAATGCCACCACCGCCGTGCGCACCATCGCTACACCTCGCACCACCTCAGGCCGCATCTATACCCTCGACGGCCGTTATGTCGGAACAAATCCTAACCAGTTGCCTCATGGCCTCTATGTCATTGACGGCAAGAAAGTTATCAGATAAATCTACAAACACTTACTATGAAACACTCAGATGGGGCCATGCTTGATGCACAGCCCCATCTTTCATTTACTAACCATTTTAAAATCTTTAGCCTATGTCAGGCTACTTAGAACGGTCCTCGGCCCATGCAACTCGTGATGGTGATAGCGGTCAGGAAGGCGGTGAGGGCGGCTACTAGCATCTTCACCGCAATCTCAATGATTCGTTTCTTCATCATCATCTCTCATTTTTAACCCTCTTCCTCTTCACCGCTTGGTCGATGCAGGATGATTTTCTTCTTGCCGTCTACGGTGATGGTCTCTACCTCGCCCATGTACTCCAGCTCGCACTTCGAGAGGAAGGCCTTCGACGTCAGGTTGCCCACCTGCTCAGACCAGGGCAGTATGCGGATGTGTATGCCCTTGATGTGCTTCTGTGCCGAGAACTTCGTGGGGTCGGCCACGCCTCGCGACTCCAGTCCGGGATAGAAGGTGCCCAGTCCGTCGAGCTTCACGCCGACACCCTGTGCCAGCAGCTCGGGCAGACACTCGCAGAGCTTCGAGAGCACGCTGTAGACGCGTCCGGTGTTGCGCACCAGTCCGTGCTCGGTCATGTGCTCGGCCAGTCCTCGTGTGTCGAGCAGTCCCTTGGGGTAGCTGCGACCGTAGTACTTTCCGCTTTTGCGCGGGTTACTCGATGTGTCCTGTCGGATCACGTACGGAAATTTCAGATTGTTTTCTGCCATAATTGTAATAATTTTTAGTTAAACATTTGTTTTTCTTGTTTTTGTCAGAACCTCTCGCTTAGGGTTGCGGCGCAACGTATGCCGACAGCGGTCGGATGGTGCCGTCATTGTCGTAGCCCACACAGGTCAGCGAGCACTGGTTCTTGAAGGTCTTCGCCGTCTTCTTGTCCAGGTCGGTCTGGTCGGGTATGAAGCGCATGTGTATGCCCTTGACGTGCTTCTGCACGCTGTAGTCCTCGGCGCTGGCTGCGCCACGTCCGCTGAGTGTTGCACGGAAGGTGCCCAGTCCCTGCAGCTTCACGTTCATGCCCTGCTGCAGCAGCTCTGGTATGCACGTCTGCAGTGCGTTCAGCACGTCCTCCACCTCGCTGCGCTCAGCTATCAGTCCGTGACCGATCATGTGCTCAGCCAGTCCGCGGGTGCCCAGCACCGTGGGGTTGAATCGCTTGGCGTAGTACTTGCCGCTCTTGCGCGGGTTGCTCGACTTGTCCTGTCGCAGGTAGTACTGATAAGGAATCTTTTTTGTTGCCATAATTGCTTTGAATTTTTAGTTAAACATCGGTTTCTTGCTCTTTGTCGCCCTCCCGGCAGGTCGGTCATCTTGTGCCACATCGGCGGCCATCTTGTGCCACATCGGCGGTCATCTTGTGCCACATCGTTGCTGACCTTCTAACATCTCCCTTCGTTCCGGACCGTCGGCAGGTGTATCGGTTGATTGACAATGCGAAGGTACAACGATTTTCGTGTACTTCCAAATTTTTCGGCATTTCTGGCGATTAAAATGCGAAAAACGCGCCGTTTTCGCGATTTTCCGATTTTATTTTTCGGAACGTGTGCAAATCGCTCATTTTTTAGAGGGGGGTAAGGGGGGAGTCAACCCATTCAGCTGTCGCAGTCAACTTTCTTAGTTGAAGGAGTCTAGTTTTTTTAGGCTGGAAAGACACGGGCTATTACAGTATTACAGTATTACAGTTTTTTTTTCGCACCATATATCTTCTGGCTAGAAGCTCGAAACAAGACTATTATATTATATATATTATAATATATATAATATAATAAAAATATTTTACATAAAAATCTCTTTTATCCTCACTTTCTCTTAGCCATAGCGCAATATAAAACTGTAATCTGTAATACTGTAATTCATTATTTTTTGTTTACAATTTGTTTGGATGTTTCGTTATAATTTACTAACCTTCACCTTTGGTGAAGTTATGTTCGCTCGAAAATACATAGATTTAGAGTCCCTTGACAACGAGAACCAACCCTAACATGTAAAATCATCCCCATTCATGGCCAATCATGAGTGGGGATTTCTATACTTTATACAAAAATAATTGCTAAAAAATTTGGAAGTGTGACTAAATTTAGTTACATTTGCAACCAAAATCAGTTGCAATGAACAAAAGAAGTAAACTGCTACAGCGATTCAGAACGCTACCAAGAGATTTCACATTCGATGAAATGGTGGCTGTTTTCAAGAGCTATGGCTTCACACTTAGCAATAAAGGAGCGACATCTGGATCAAGAATAGAATTTGTCAATGACGATGACGGTAATAGCTACATCATGCACAAACCACATCCTTCAAATATCATCAAAGGATACGTCATGCGACAAGTATACAATTATTTGGAAGTAAATGGTTATTTTGATAAAAAGGAGGATTAATTATGGGATATTTGAAGTACAAAGGCTACACGGGTAGCGTGGAATACAGCGAAGAGGACAACTGCCTTTTTGGTAAGGTTCAAGGAATGAGCAAGGATGGCATCACCTATGAAGGCTCTGACATAGAAGAACTTCGACAGGATTTTGAAGGTGCCATCGACGATTATCTCGCTTTATGTAAAGCCAGAAACGTTGAGCCTCGCAAACCATACAGCGGTACATTTAATGTGCGTGTATCACCAGAGATTCACAGCGCTATTGCTATGTTAGCCCAAGAGGCTGGCATTACTCTTAATGCTTTCATCCGTCAGATTCTGGCGAAGGAAACAAAAATGGCTTTGTAGTATTTAAACTGATACCTTTTTTGACCCCATTGTGGATAACCTGCGAGTTATCCACAATTTTTATTTTATTAACCTTAAAGGGGTGTTGTTGTTGCAAGATTTTTTATATAGATGACAAGGGACTGGCATAAATTTTCTGATATTTCCAAATCTTTTCGCTAAAATCTTGCTTTAATACATTTTTCTTCCGAGCTTGCTCTCTGTTTCTGCAATCACTGTGGCATCTTATATGGCATCTGCCAGAAAAGTGCGTATTAGGCTACGTCCTATTACCCAATATCTGTGATGTATCGCACACATTGGGTACGCTCACATGAGTTTTCTCAACTCCTCTGGTTCAGGAAGTATACCTTGGTATTCCTTG